>Ga0194044_10000217_pt1 | contig 27061 bp, 13 predicted proteins | sample JunL4417m_MetaG_FD_155460 | JGI IMG/M metagenome (GOLD analysis project Ga0194044, IMG submission 155460) | Anoxic zone freshwater microbial communities from boreal shield lake in IISD Experimental Lakes Area, Ontario, Canada - Jun2016-L442-17m | ecosystem: Environmental > Aquatic > Freshwater...
ATCTGTGTCCGGATACGTTGATGACATCATCAATTCTGCCCAGAATCCAGAAGTAGCCATCCTCATCCATTTTGCTCCGTCTCCAGTGGTATAAACTCCGGGAAACTTGGCAAAGTAAGTCTTTTTGAACCTCTCGGAGTCGCCGTAAACCCTGCGCATCAATCCGGGCCACGGTTTTTTTATCACCAGCCACCCGCCTTCATCCAGGGTGGTCTGATCCAGACCACTTCGGATAATTTCCGGTTGAATGCCAAAAAAAGGCAAGGTAGCCGAGCCAGGCTTGCAGGGAGTCGCAGCAGGAAGCGGACTGATCACGATGCCTCCGGTCTCTGTCTGCCACCATGTGTCCACTATCGGACACCTTCCATGACCGATTGTTTCGCGGTACCACATCCAGACTTTTGGATTTATGGGTTCTCCGACTGAGCCAAGCAGTCTGAGCGAACTCAAGTCGTGCCGTGCAGGCCAGTGGTTTCCTTCTTTCATGAGCGCTCGCAAGGCTGTCGGGGCGGTATAGAAAATGTTCACCCGATGTTTCTCGACAATTTCCCAGAAGCGGTCAGGGCGTGGATGGTTCGGTACGCCTTCAAATAGCAGACTCGTGGCGCCGTTTACCAGAGGTCCATAAACGATATAGCTGTGTCCGGTGATCCAGCCGATATCAGCAGTACACCAGTATGTATCTTCATCCCTGATATCAAAAATCCATTTATATGTTTGCATGACGTAAACAAGGTACCCGGCTGTCGTATGGAGTACACCTTTGGGCTTTCCTGTACTGCCGCTGGTGTAAAGAATGAAGAGCGGGTCTTCCGCATCCATAACCTCTGGAGTGCAGTCGTTGGAAATATCCTCTGCGCAAATCTCCTCATCCCACCAGAAATCCCTCCCTTCACATATATGCGATTCCATACTCAGTCTGCGCACTACAATAACGTCGGTGATGTTGGGGCACGATTGCAGCGCTTGATCAGCTTGTTCCTTGCTCTTGACGATTTTGCCCCCCCGTGTGTAGCCGTTGGTGCAAATCAATAGACGCGAATCGCAGTCTAATATCCGGTCTTTGAGTGATTCGGCGCTGAATCCACCAAAAACCACGGAATGAATGGCGCCGATTCGGGCGCACGCCAACATGGCGATAGGTAGTTCCACGATCATGGGCAAATAGATGCTCACCCTGTCACCCTTTTGAACTCCGTGTTTCTTCAGTACATTGGCAAAACGGCAGACCTGCCTGTGAAGCTGCTGGTAGGTGAGGACTTTTTCCTCGCCTGGGTTGTCACCCTCACAGATGAGAGCGGCTTTGTTCTTTCGCCAGGTTAGAAGATGGCGATCCAGGCAGTTCACCGTAAGGTTCAGTTTGCCGCCTACAAACCATTCGTGGATTCCCTCACTGAAATCCTCCACCATGACCTTGTCCCACTTCCTGAACCAGTCCAGTTCATCAGCTTTTTGCGCCCAAAACGCCTCGGGATCATCAATCGACCTCTGATATATCTCTTTGTATTCGTCAAGAGTCTTGAGTCTGGCTTTTTCCCGAAACTCCTCCGGAGGCATGAAAACCCGGTCTTCGCGCATTACCGAAGTTATGGTTTTCTTATTGGGAATATCCTCAATCACCAGAGTCAACAGGTTTTTGCCGTCTCTGCGTTCATAACTGATGGCATCCACCAGCATTCGTATCAGACGCAGTCCCAGTTCAAGGTCTTCAATGTCATCAAGGGAGAGTGTGGCAGTCGGGCGATGGGGTACCGCTGTGGGATTGAATTCCCTTCCATCATCCTCTATGGTAAGGGTCAACTTCTTGTCGAGCAAAGAAAAGCCGATACCAATGGCGTGCTCCCGCTCATCCTCGTAGGCATGGGCGATTATGTTGACAAAAAGCTCTTCGAGAGCAAGGTTTGCTCCGTAAATAAGGCTCTTGCTCAATCCGTGCTGCTTGCCGAAGGCATCCAATTTCTCGCCCAGTTGTTTGATTTCGCTGACTTGATTGAGCAATTGCAGACTATAGTCGTTTGTCAAATTCCACCTCCATGGATAATCCTCCAAGTCTCAATGAGTTGATTTGAGATCGAAACATAAGATATGTACTTTGGGCCGTCTCCGGTAATCTTAGGTGCCCGATATACCAAAATATATAAATATGGTGGCCAACAAAGAATACCCCACTGTCTGATTCAGATTTTTTCTATGCATTGATCATCGTTTCTGCAAGGCATTTATCCGTGCACTGCCGCCATCAGGCAATAGTAGGGGCGAATCTTGTATTCGCCCTATCGAAAGGGCGAATACAAGATTCGCCCCTACGAAATAAACCTAACTGGCCGAAACGATGATCAAGGCCGAATATTCTTTATTGGCCAAATATATATCGGGCATCTTATCTGGCCGGTATTTGGCGGTTTATGCGCCCGGATGACTTCGTGTCAGCATGCCATAAATCCGAATCAGCTTGGCCGGGAGTTCCCGGACATCCGATATCACATTGTGATGGACATTTCCATACAGATCATCAAGCCTGGCATCGCTTTGCATGTTCACGGTGATGGCATGGGTATGAATGCGGCTGGAAAGGGCTTCACCAATGGCTTTGCGGGTATCTGAAATGGCATAAGCCTGCTTGTAGTCCACATCATTTGGGAACCCGTCCCCCAGAACAACCATCAGCCTTACATTGGCTGGAATTTTAGCAAACTGGGCGGTAGCATGACGAATTGCAGCGCCCATTCGTGTGCTGCGCTGGGGGGTAAGGCCGCTGATTCTCATGCGGACGGCATCGTTCAGAGGCTCGGCGAATTCCTTGATGTGCGTATAATCCACAGAAAGGCGACCATTTCCGGAAAAACCGGCAATGGCAAAGGTATCTCCCAAAATGTCGAGTGCCTCGCAAAATAGCACTATGGCCTCTTTTTCAACACTTAGCACCGTGATGCCTGTATCAGAAGGACTGTTAGTAAGCATGTTGCCAGTTGACCGGGAGATATCTACCAACAACAGGACCGCCACATTCCGCTCCTGCTTGATCCGTTTGATGTAAAGCCGGTCTGACGGAATCAGGCCCGCCTTTTTATCCAGAACAAAATCCAGAACGGCCCGATAATCCAGTTCATCACCTTCGCTCCAGTTTCGTAGCAGCTTCAGTCCCTGGGGTTTCATTAGCTCAAAGGCATAACGGATCTGGCTGACCAGCTCCCTGTATCGTACCAGCGTCTGGTCATAAAAATCGCGGCTAACACCTTCAGCTATTCGATCCACCACGCGAACATGGTGATGCAGATAATCCCGATTATGGCAGTCCCACTCACGGTGCCAGGTTGCAGGGAGAGTATCGTGGGTTGCTGTTGCATCCAGCAAACCGGGAATTTCCGACAGATCCAGATCAGACATATCCATGGAAACAGCAGCAGAGTGAACGGAGGTTTTGGACGGGTCTGTGCTTTGAGATGTTCGAAGCAGATTAAGAATATCGTCCTTACCGATTTTCCCATGGTGATGCGCCAGAAGCTTTTTGATTTCGGATTTGTAAACCTTTATCCCTTTTTCAGATAGTTTATGTTTCAGCAGGACCGCTTTTGTCTCTGTGGGGCGATCCATTGCTAAATCAGGTCGCAGACCTCTGGCAAAAGGGGTTTTCAACCGGAAATCGTTTTCGAGGCCATTTATCTTCAGACAGGCCTCAATCTGGTGATATGATTTCCATACCAGAGCAGCGCAGTCCTCAACTCTGGATGTTTTTTCGATGATCCGGCCAAAATCCATGGCGATGGCGTTGATGATTGGGACAATTTTCAATTCTGTCTCTGGTGATGGTATTCCCCAGATTTCAGGATCACTGACACCAAGAGCTATTCTACAATAGAGAACTTCAATAGTAAGTTTCTGGAGGCAGTCAGGATAAATGGACTTTGCCTCCCTGATCAAAACAGGTAGCAACTGCCGGATAATTCCCGGATAACGCTGTTCCAAGATGATTCTTATCCGTCCGTGCTCAAAAACAGTCATTAAATCGGCAGCCAGCGCTGGATTCGAAAACATCCGGCAAAACAGGCTCATATCTGAAGCCATTAAGGCATCACTGCCTTTTTCCCGTTCAGGGTCGCCGCCATTTTCAATCTTGTGTCGCCGTATCCGCCCCCTGCTCCCTGCCCCTTGCTCCCAGCTATCTTCTAAATCACCGCAGGCTTCAAGCGCTATTTCCAGATCAAATTCGTAGGTCCCGAATTCATGATAACAGGCTTCAAGCCGAGTCAGGCATTTATACAGAAAAAGGTTTTCCGACTTCCTGTTAAAATGACTGATTTCATCCGGCAAGACAATGCTGTTTGCGCAGGAACACACCAACGGTGTCTCAAAGGTGAATAAGTCTATTTCTGAGAGCGCGGACAGATGGCTGATACCTGTTTTGATCACAGATAGCATTCCGCCAGTTCTGGCCTGAAGGTAACGGTTCAGTCCATGCTGAACCTGAGAAAAAGATACGGCAACCTGGAGCTGCTCAACCATATCCTTGGACTGTTGGGATTCAAGAGATAAAAACCTGATACCTGCAGCCTTGTTCTGTTTGAATCGGGCCAGCCCTTCAGTTATAAATCGTGGTAGGGCTTGACAGTCTAAAAGAGATGCTTCCCGCTGCATTCCATCCAGAAATTTATCAACCAGGCACGGATCTGCCTGAGCAACCCGCGTCAGTTGCTGGATTTGAAAAAGTCGACGGGAAGGAGAAAATGATTGAACAGCTTTGGGGATGATGTGACAGAGATGTTTGCACTGGTTATAGGAAAGCTCCGGAGAAAGGACGCTGGCAAGAAGTTCCAGAAAGACAAGGCTCGATTCGATATCTGCGGATTCAAGGAGATAAGACAGGGTTTCAACTGGCTCTTCCAGCGTGTATGTCCCGATTTTCAGCAGGGAATAGGTCGTATCGTTAAATTGTTCGATTAGCCTTTTATTCCCCGTTTTGAGAACTGGAACTATATGGATGGCCACAATCCTGCCGACAGCAGCGTTTTTTGCTCCAGCATCCCTGACCCTAAAACGGAACGCTCTTGTGTCGGCTATTTCCATAAGATCAGGGGCCGTCCTTCCTGCAAGTTCAATAAGCCCTGTTGCTATCGCATGACCAAAAGCGGTTTCCTGAGACAGTCCCCAGATCGTTTCCTCAACGATCATTCCGAGTTCTTCTTCAGTTACAGGAGGAATACGGCCTGATAATTTTTTCTGCACGATGTACGCTGTTTCCGGGTCTGCCAGAAACAGCGTGGACATCAGTTCATCATGCGCTGTCATGCCTTTCATCTACCTCTTGCGCACGATCAGGCTGCCGATAGAGTATCCGGCCCCGAAGGAGCAGATCACGCCGATGTCGCCGCTGACAAGGTCCTGATTGTACAGGTGAAAGGCGATGATCGAACCTGCGGAAGCAGTGTTGGCGTAACGATCCAGAACGATGGGCGCCTCATTGATGCTGGCCTCTCTTCCAAACAGTCTGTTCGAGATCAGGGTATTCATATTGATATTGGCCTGGTGCAACCAGAATCGCTTGATTTCAGGGACGGTTAGCCCCTGACTTTCCAGGTGGCGCCGCAGATGCTGTTCCGCCATGGGGCATACCTCCTTGTAAACCTTGCGACCGTTTTGATGGAAAAGCTTGTCTGCACTGAACGGATTCACATCGCTTGCACGGCTGATGTAACCGAAATTGGATCTGACGTTGCTGGAAAACTGTGTCATCGCCTTTGTGCTGAGAATATCGTAGCAGTGAAGCGCAGTGCAGGTGTCGGCCCTCTCTACAATGGCGGCGGTTGCAACGTCTCCAAAAATAAAGTGACTGTCGCGGTTGCAATAGTCAACCTGGGGTGAAGTTAGCTCCGGATTTATCAGCAGTACGCAGCGCGCGGTGCCGGCGGCCACCATTTCGTAGCCCCTATGCAGGGCGAAGGTGGCTGCCGAGCAGGCCACCAGCATGTCAAAGCCAAAGCCTTTAATGCCCAGCTCGTTTTGTACCTCAATTGCAATGGCGGGGTAGGGGCGCTGGGTGTAAGCGCAAGAGACGATTACCGCATCAATGTCGGCGGCATTTTTATTGGCGGCCTTCATGGCATCCCGCGCGGCATGAAGTGCAATCTCAGCTTGGTCGGAAAGCGAATCTTCCGGGCGCTCGGGTATGGAAGGACGCATCCGTTCAATGTCAAGAATGCCGTCCTTTATATAAGCGTAACGCTGTTTGATGCCGGAGGCCTTGACAATAAATTCGACTGAAGACTTTTGAATGGCCTCCAGTTCACCGGTCTGAATAGCTGTAGCATGTTCCACATTGTACTTGTCGGCCCACGCATTATAAGCCGCCACAAGCTCTTCGTTGGTGATGATGTGTTCCGGGGTCCAAAGGCCCGTGCCGCTGATAACGACGGTAGTTGGTTTTTCTGATGGCATGGTTGTCCTCATTATTGCGTCAAACTGACAATTTAGCGGGTTAAAGATTTGCCTTGATCATCGCTTCAGCCAATAAGGGTTATTTGTTTTTGAGATAGGTTATCAATTAGAAACTTTTCCCTGACGTTTGACAGGGTTCATGCCATTCATTTTGATAATTTGAGATCCCTTTTCCGACAGTGTAAAGTCGATGAGTTTTTTTATTTGACCGGTCGGCTCTCCTTTGGTGACATAGTAAAATGTCTGCGTGAAAGGGTAATTGGAATCTTTTGTTGAAATGCCGTTTACATCCAGAGATTTTATCTCCTTATGTTGAAAAGCAGCCCCCTGTGAAATAAATGAGATGGAACCCATCGGCAAATATTTCACTGCGTCGATGACCATGGAGGACGCTGCAGTCGTAAGTGCATACTTGATTTCCTTGTGCTTCATGACTAAGCGTCGGAAGTTTTTGCTTGCTCCCGTATGCTCTCCGGGAACGATGACAATAATCGGCAGATCCGGCCCTCCCAGTTCCTTCCAGTTGATAATATCCCCACTGAAGATATCCTCAAGCTGTTTTTCAGTCACATTATCTATACCGCATCTTACATTGGCAATGATCGCCAGGGGGTCAATGCAGATAGCCGTTTGCTTAAATCCGTTATCTTCATGTCGAGAGTCCAGCATCCTTGCCGTACTGGCAATATCACAGTAGCCATTCACGAGAAGATTCACTGCAGCATCGGAAGGGTAGGCTTTCACATCCACCTTTATGCCGGTCTCTTTGGTAAATGCTTCCAAATTGTCTTTTTCAAAAGCACTGAAGACCTGATGTGCGCAGCGGTATTTTATTCCTTCCTGATCCACAGCATTTGAAACGGACGTACATACCCATACTGACAGGAACGCAATAATAAATGACATTTTGATGATTGTGATTCGCTTCATGACGGGTTCTCCTTGTTCTTGTCTTGAGGATTCTTTTTTCTTAAGAGTTGTGCCTGATGTCAGAATATCTTTTGGCGTAAAAGTTCCTTGTTCCGCCGGCAGAATATCTTTTGGTTTGATCGGGTTCTTCACCCTCGAAGGGGAGCAGCAACGAGTATGTTTTGCGCCAGTTGGAATGGTGTGGGAATCCACCGTCGTTGTTCAATCTCGAAGTTGCCTTATCCGCTGAATCTTTATTTCACTGATACAAACCGGTGTTTCCATAGTACATTCATATCCAATAAATTTATCATGGTGTCATCTTGATTGCAATATGTAATTATTTCATTATCCCAGGCGCATTAAAAGTTCATAAAATCATTTTGATCGATAGGCTTGATCATAAAATGTTATGCTCCTTTTTTAATGTACTCCATTTCTTGGATGATTGTTGACTCGACAAAGGAACTGTGATAAGCGCACATAACTGAAGAAGTTGGTGCTTTAAGGTTGCCAACCAATGTGTTTAATCATTTTGATAGATGAAGGAGAACGTCAATATGGCCTTCCAGGATTTTTCCCACCAGTTTATTCAAGGACTTTCAGAGATTCACAGGTCGCTTGATTTGCAAGAGACAAAGAAAGCTGTAGTCCGGGTTGCATCACAGGTTTTTGGCTCAAAAGGCGCATCTTTGCTGCTTTTTGATTACACACGCGACACCATGAAACTTTCCGAATCCTACGGACTGAGCGAAGCATACAAGATCAAGGGGGATGTCAATCCGAAAAAAAGCCTTGGCGAGACGCTCCTCGGGGACATGGTCGTGATTCGGGATGTCAGCACTGATCCCAATCTGCAGTATCCTCAGGAGGCATTGAAAGAGGGGATAAAAAGTATCGTCGGGATTCCGGTCGCCGTCGGAAATATTATGGTCGGTACGCTTCGTCTGTATTTTGACAGCACCAAGGATATTTCGTCGGAAGAAATGGAATATCTCAAGATGATGGCCCTTCATGTTGGGCTGTCATTAAGAAAGTCGTTTTATTTTGAATCCATCAAAAATTCGACCACCAATATTCATTTAATGCCTGCATCCAAGATCAGCGAATCAATGTTGAATCTGGTAAAGACCGCAACCCTTTCTGGTAATTCCAGGGGCTGTTCACTTTTTCTGATCAAGCAGTCGGATGGTACGCTGGAGCGGGTGGCGTCTTTCGGTTTGAGCGAGAGCTATATGGCCAAGGGGATGTTGTGCGCTGCGCAGAGCATTGGAGAGGTGGCCACCGGAAAGCCGGTTGTCATATCAAAAGTTGCGACCGACCCCCGTGTTCAATACCGCGAGCAGGCCCTTCAGGAGAACATCAAGGCCATCATAGGTTATCCCGTGACGGTGGGTTCAAAAATTGTCGGAGTGCTTAGGTGGTACTATGACATTGAATTTGAACCGGACAAGGATCACATGATGTGGAAGGGATATCTGGCGCTCAACGTGGGTCTGGCCATCGAGAAGAATCAGCTCCTGATCCAGCTCAAGACCCGGCAGGACTGGTATGCCGATATTCTGTTTGAAATGGATGCCAAGCCCTACAATATTCCATAAAGAGAGAAGCAAGGCGGAGCGGCCCAGTTGGCCGCTCCGAAAGTTCAGGCCGCTTTTATAACCACCGCTTTTTTTCCAGCAATGATTTTGCGTAGTTCTGACGGGTTTTTCGCGTTCCCGAATTGGGGCGTTCAAAGCTAAGCGCGTGGGCGGTACATGCTGTCACACATGCCGGCTTTTCGTCGGCATCAATCCGGTCTCTGCAGTAGTCGCATTTCAATACCTTTCCACTAACTTCATCCCATTGGGGAACCTGCCAAGGGCATGCGTCGATACAGGCTTTGCAGCCGACGCACAGCTCGGCTTCCACAAAAACGATTCCATCCTCTTTTCGTTTTTTAATGGCATCTGTCGGGCAGGCTGCCATACACCATGGCTCTTCGCAATGAAAGCATGCCCTGAAAGCCGAAAGTATCTGGTCAAAATATCCCTTGGTCCCTTCCTGGCAAATCGGCTCTGCAGTAATCAAAAATCCCATCTTGACATCGGAAGCAGTCTGATGGGCCACCTGGCAGTGTACTTCACATGCCTTGCAGGCAATGCATCGTCTTGGGTTAAACTGAATATGGCAGTTGTTCATATTGATCCCGTTTTGTCATTTTTTTGCATGGGTTACAGGTTGAAATTCTATCTGGTGACATTTAACATTTATAAAACTGATGACATTGTGTCAAGGGTTCTTTTTATATAGGGGCGATCGGCCGGTCGCCCTTACTCGATCTGATAGACATGGAACAGCATTTAAATTTGTTACCCGAATCTGTCTCTCAAACCCGAATATCGCCTTGATACGAATCCAAACGCCGCATCCCTTATTTTTTCCTTGACACAATACCAAATTTTAATTATTTTCTGAATCTGAATTAATAGACATTTCCCCAAGTAGGGGCGACCGGCCGGTCGCCCTGGGGTGATGAAAATCATCAAAAAACTGGTTTTAAATTGATCCCATTTTTAGCTCTTATTATCTAAACGGAACAAAAATAGGATCAGTTTTTCACTAAAATATATGGCGATTTTCATCAGCCCAGGGTTGGGGGGGGGCAAATTCTTTCTCATCCACTTATTGCTACGCCCTATGGCGACAAACCCATCGCGTGAATATTTTAAATTTAAAAGGTTATGACGTGGTTGACTCAAACATATCGGAAAAATGCCTTGTCCTGAATGTTGGCGTGGTAGCCAAGGGTGAGAAATGCTTATCCACCATGAAATATCTTGACGCCATCAAGCTTTCGCGTTTGCGGATCAGGCTGGCGGCGATTGCTCCAGCGACAAAGTCCGCTGTATGCGATGAGTATGCCCGTGAAATGGGGATTCAGGTATTTGAAAGTCATATCGATCTACTATCTCTGGAATATCTTGATCTGATTCTTGAGCTTACGGGTGATAAACATATTCTTTCAGACATCATAAACCGGAAACCTGCCACCATCGGCGTACTGGACCAGAAATCCTCCCTGTTGTTTATTAATATCGCCCGTCTTTATGATCAGATGGGGCAAAAGGGTACCGGGATCACCCATGCTACATCCTTTGCCTCAACCCTGCTGGAGGCATCTCCGGACGGTGTTCTTGTCATTGACAGGAATTTCCGCATAATCAACAGCAACAATTCATATCTGGTCACTGGCGGGCGGGGTAAGAACGCCATTCTCGGTAAATTCTGCTATGAGGTGATGAATCAATCGCAGATGCTCTGTTCCGATCTGAATGCCTGTTGTTCGGTCCTGGAAACAATGAAAACCGGAAAGCCCTCCCGCAGAGTTCGTGATTTGATTCTTTCCGATGGGAGTACCCGATTCTGTCAGATTACGGCATATCCCATCTTCAATCGCTTCGATAAGATGGTGCAGTTTGTCATTACCATAAGAGATATGACACAGGAACTCAGGGAAAGAATCGTGGAAGAAACAGAGGTCATGAAAAAGGATATGGCCCGGGTGGTTAATGAAGACCGTCTTGCTTCTCTGGGCAGGCTTGTGGCATCCGTTTGCCATGAGATCAACAATCCGATAACCAGCATCGTAACGTTTATCAAACTGGTTTTATCCTATCTCAAGGAAATGGATTTACCAGCCAAGTCACCAGACCTTGTGCGCTACCTGGAACTGTCATTCCGTGAAGCGCTTCGATGCGGGGATATCGTAAAAAATCTGCTTACATTCGCTCGTCAGAATAATATTGAGGCCACCCGCATTGATATTTCCGAAATGATAAAGACCATCTTGCAGTTGACCAACCATCAACTTGAGCTTGTAAATGTTGTATGCACCGTTGATCTGCCTTCCGCGCCGTTTACCGCCTGGGGCGATTACGGTCAGATTCAGCAATGCCTGCTCAACCTGATTTTTAACGCCATTGATGCCATGCCCAAAGGCGGAAGACTTTTTATCAAAGGCGGAGAAGACGAGACAACTGATTTTATCTGGCTTGAATTGACAGACATAGGCCATGGAATTGATCCGGAAGATTTGCAGCACATTTTTGAACCTTTTTTTACAACCAAAATCGCTGGAAAAGGTGTAGGATTAGGGCTTGCCATGGTGTACGGCATCATTCACGAACATCATGGCGTCATAGAAGTAGAAAGCACCCCTGGCAAGGGAACGACATTTCGCTTGAAGCTTCCGAAAACGGCGATATAGGAGAAAAGGAGCAACAGTATGAAGTCATCTACTCACATTATGGTCGTGGACGATGAGGAAACGATCTGCGAAGCGCTCATGGCCTGGTTCGTCAAAGACGGATATAAGGTGGAAACTGCATTATCCGGCGAAGAAGCCTTGGAATACCTTCAGGGAAACGATATTGATATTTTCCTGGTGGATATCAAAATGCCGGGAATGAACGGCATCGAACTCTTGTCTCGAATCAAGAAAAAACAGCCAGCAGCGTCCGTCATCATGATGACCGCCCATGGTTCGATCCAGACAGCAGTAGAGGCCATGAAGCTCGGAGCAAGTGATTACCTGTGCAAGCCATTTGATCCGGATGCATTGTCACTGCTCATGGAGCGCGTGATGATGCAAAAAACGCTGCAAAAGGAAAACACTATTTTAAAAGAAAGGCTGCTTGAACAGCAGGAAGAGGCGGCGGACGTTTTTATTGTTCATTCAGAACAGATGCGGAAGATATTCTCTACGGTGGATGAAGTGGCGCCATCTTCTGCTCCCATCTTTATAACCGGTGAAACCGGCGTTGGAAAGGACATCGTCGCCAGGGCCATCCATTTAAGGAGCCAGCGGTCATACGGACCTTTTGTGGCGGTGAATTGCGGGGCGTTATCCGAGTCTCTCCTCGAAAGCGAGTTGTTCGGTCATGAAAAGGGGGCTTTTACCGGCGCCATGAAAACCAGGCGTGGACGTCTGGAAATGGCGGATAGCGGTACTCTCTTTTTAGATGAAATAGGAGAAATCTCAACCAAAATGCAGATCGTCCTGCTGCGAGTGCTGGAAGAAAAACAATTTTTACGGTTGGGCGGAAGCAGTCCCGTATCTTCGGATTTCAGGCTGATAACGGCAACCCATCGGGATATTCCCCCGTTGATCAAGGAAAAACAATTCAGGGAGGATTTTTACTACCGGATTAATGTCATCAAGATACACATTCCACCTTTGCGCGAACGGCTGGACGACATTCCTGCACTGGCCGATCATTTTCTCAAACGGTATGTTGAAGATACCGGAAAACATCTGGAAGGTTTTACCCAAAAAGCCATTGAACATCTGATATCATACACATGGCCCGGCAATGTCCGAGAACTGAGAAACGTTATCGAACGAGCTGTGGTTATCGCCAGGGGCTACATCATCGGCACTGATGAGCTAAAGTTTTTAGATCCCGGAAAACTGTTCTGCGAAACACCGTCGGGTACGCTTGAACAAATTGAAATGAATCACATCAAGTCAACCCTTGCTTCATGCGACGGAAATATAAGCCATACCGCCAAAAAGCTTGGAATCAACCGGAGTACCCTATCACGCAAGATGAAACAATACCAATTGACAACATTGAGCATGGCAAAGTAAAAAAATCAGGAAAAGACAGGCTGCAGAAAAGAAGGCAGGGGGCAGGTAAAACCAATATATCTCTTGGCCTGTTCCATGCCCCTTTTTTTCGGAAAGAGACCTAACATCAGTTGAATGCAAAACGACACACTTTTGTTGAAGACACCCATTTGGATTTGATTCCCATGGGCAGGATTGACATGACGGCCGTATCCGTTATTGCGGCGAACCTTCAGGCGATTCTGGGACTCAACACACAGATTCTACCGGTTCAACCGGAACCCGAGTACGCATTCCTTGCCCGCAGGGGGCAATACGATGGCGGGAAAATTCTTCATGCGTTGGCGGCGGTTTCCGACAGCTCCCAATTCAGGCTGGCAGTGGTTTCCGTGGATATTTTCACCCCAATTCTGACCTTTGTTTTCGGAGAATCGCAACTGGGCGGAAAAGCGGCTGTTGTTTCTTTGTTTCGAGCTAAAAGTAAAAATCTGGAGCAGTCCTATAACCGGGCCGCAAAAATCGCTATCCATGAAATAGGACATCTTTTGGGCATTGTTCACTGCCGGACCCCGGATTGTTTAATGGGGTTTTCGAACAATCTGGAAAAGCTGGACAGCCTGCCGCTGAGATTTTGTCAGGCCTGTGAATTTGAAGCCAGAAGGCGCCTGAGACATTTGTTCGGCGAACCTGGTGTAAAGGCGCCGTGATGAATCGGGTTGAAATGCAACGGCGCCTCCGGTTTCCTTTTGTCATTTTGAATGAAGAAATTCGTCCACCAAACGATCCCAGCCGAGTTCAGGAACCTCGCCATATATATCAGAGATGGCCTCGCCACCGGTTGCCGCCATTTTATACTGAATATCATCTCCGTAAACTTCACCCATAAGCTTTTGAAGCCGGAAGAACTCGTCATCGACCCAAGCCAGACTTTCAGGGCCGAAGAAGAGGTTTTTCAAGTTGTTGCGAAGAGAAGACGGCTGGATCACCATAAGCCATCCCTCTCCATAAGGGTCATCATTGGCAATGGCGGTTTTGCTGAGCAATTTATGATTTACTGCGACAACTGTTCCATCCATAGGGCTGAGAGTGGGCGCCTCATTCCCGTTTCTCTTTAAAACAACTTGTGGACGATTTTGACCGACACGGGATCCCAGACCCGGAATCTCGATTTTATCCTGTGGTCCCAACAGCCGCAGGGCAAAGTCGTCGATACCAATTCGAACTCGCCCGCCATATTCCACCCTGGCCCAGGAATGTCCGTGGTGATAGTAATGGTCACGGGCTACATTGAAACCGGAGGTGGCGTCAACGACAGTCGGTTTTAGATTAGGCAAATAACTGGTATCCTCAATCATCTGATCAAATGGGCATTTTACGCAGTTATATCCGTAAGAGCAGAGCCCATAGGAAATGCGGCCGCTTAACATGTGCCGACATTTGCCCTGGTTCATGAGAAGCTGCATTCTGGGGGGCCTTTGGTCCGTTTTGCCAGCAGCGCTTCTTTTTTCCTCGAAATTGGTGAGTACCCGCTGATCCATGGTGCACCCAAGACAGTCGAACGCATTGATACATTTCACGGGCTTGATCACTCCGGCCCTGCCCCAAACGCATTGGTCATTGACCATCGACATAACAACAGGTTCTCTCTGACGTTTTTGTTCACTTTTTATCAGTTCACTTTTTATCATAGGGTGCCTCCTTTGCGAAAATGGTGGATGTTTTTTGAAGATTCGAATATGTTATCAAAAGTTTTGAAAATAACATATTGCATCTTGTGTGCCAACCAACAAAAAAAAGCTTCATGTATGTTGTAACAATCTAAAATTAAAGTAAATAAATGTATTATAAGCCTGAAATTCAAGGCAGAATGGATTATCTGCAAATTGGTTGTTTGCTTCATATTGCCGCAGTTTTTTTTGGATCAATAAATTATTTAGTGTAATTTCACTTGATTGTATTGGTGCTTTATTTTGCATAAGGTGATTCAAAATGAAGCAGTTTGCGATTTTATTGAGGATATTTTCTTTTTCTACCGAGTTTATTGTTCTTGAAAGTCATCAGGGATTTTGTTATGCGTACAAGGAACTTTTTTCAGTTATCCTTCAACAACCCGGCTTGTATTAGCCGAATTCATTTCCGATGCTCCGTGTCTGAGATTTATCGGAATGCTTATGTACCGAAAGGGACTTTGCAATGCCAGAAAAAACCATCTTCAGTATCTGCGGTATGTGTTCTGTTCACTGTCCTGTTCAGGTGAATGTTCAAAATGGTGAATGCAGGTTTATTCAGGGAAATCTCCATGCTCCCGGTATCAATGGCGCTTTGTGCGCGCGCGGTGCAGCCGGACTTGAGCTGATCAAGGATGATGAAAGGCCGCAGTTTCCGATGATTCGCAAGGCAGGGCGCGGAGAAGGTCGCTGGCTCAGGATTTCCTGGGATGAGGCTTTGGATCGGGTGGCCGAGAAAATCTCTGCAATCCAGTCGCAACATGGAAAACAAAGCCTGATGTGGTCAGACACCGGTGGCTGTTTTTCAGACCTTACCGCAGCGTTTGTCCGCGGGCTGGGTTCTCCCAATTATCATACCAGCAGTTCCTGTTGTGATATCAACATGCATCACGCCGCCCTGTCGCTTTTCGGATTCGACGGGGATGAGCTGGTTTTCGATTACAAAAAGGCGGAATATGTCATTCTCCAGACCCGTAATATCTTTGAATCCATAGATGTTAAAGAGGTCAACGATCTGCTCAGCGGCCTGGAGGCAGGTTGCAAGCTTGCGGTGATAGACATTCGGGCAACAATTTCAATGGCCAAGGCCGACCGCTTTCTGCTGATCCGTCCCGGCACGGACTATGCGCTGAATCTTTCCGTGATCCATGTTCTGCTGAATCAGCAGCTCTACGATGCAGACTTTGCTCAAAATTGGCTCAACGATATTGATGCACTGCGATCATTTGTCGCACCATATACGCCAGAATGGGCCGAAGCAGAGACCGGCATACAGGCGGATGCTATTGTTTCCCTGGTTCAGGATATCGCCAAGGCCGCTCCAGCCGTCATCTGGCATCCGGGTATTTTGACAGCCCGCTACAAGGATTCGTTTTATGTATGCCGCACTGCATTTATCATCAACGCTCTGCTGGGCTCCATCGGCGCTAGGGGAGGGCTGGTTCTTGCCGCAAAGCCGGAAAGTGTCGGACGCAAAGGTCTGAAGAAACTGGTTGACCTGCTGCCAGAGGTTGGCGGAGTACGCGCCGATGGCGTGGGTTCCAAATACCCTGTGTTTGATGCAAATAGAGGTCTGTTGCACCAGGCTTTTCAGGCAATTGAGACCCAAACGCCTTATCCGGTCAAGGCATATATGAGCTTTGGCCACGATCCGCTGGCTGAACATGCTGATCCAGCCTCATTAAAGCGAATTCTGGATAAGCTGGAGCTTCTGGTCTGTGCAACGCCTTTCTGGTCTCAGACCGCCTGGCATGCGGATATTGTGCTTCCTGTATCCTCGTATCTGGAACAGGAGAGCATTCTTTTTCAGCAGAACGGTCTCAAACCTGGCTTTGGAGTCCGTTTTTGCTGCGTTAACCCCAGGCTGGACACGCTGTCGGACTGGAGAATTATTGCAGAACTTTCAAAGCGTTTGGGGATTGCTGCGTTATCTTTTAACAGCATTCAGGATATCTGGAGCTATCAGCTTCAAGAAACCGGCGTTTCAATGGAGGATTTTGAGGAACGCGGCCTGGTTGAATTAACGCAGAAGCCGGTTTACGAAAAACTCAGCACGGTGAATACGGTCAGCTGCAAGATTGAAATCATCAACTCCCAGTGGGAGAAGGCTGGCATTGCTTCTCTGCAGCCCTATACAGCCAGACCCGTTCCAAAGCCTGGTCTTTACCGGTTAACCATTGGCGGCTGCGCGATTCATGCACAGGGTCATACGATCAACAACCGCAGGCTTTTTTCGCAGATGCCGGAAAACGAACTGTGGATGCATGATTCGGTCGCCCATAACATAGGCGTGTCTGACGGAGAGAACGTGGTGGTCTCAAACAATGGATATTGCGCCACAATAAGAGCCAGGGTCAGCCAGTACATGCACCCTGAAGCAGTATTTATGGTGCATGGGTTTGGCCGGAGTATTCCTGCTGAATCGAGAGCCTGCGGCAAAGGTGTTTCGGACATTTCGCTGATGAGCGGAGGATTGGGTCAGTGGGATAAAGCCGGTGGCGGCCTGGCGTTTCAGGAGCATTTCGTGTCGGTCAAAAAGGCGTGATCATCAAAAGCTTTCATGACTCGGATGCAGAAGAATTCGATTCCTGGTCAGAGAATTTATGGACACAATTGGTGATAGCCACTGTCATATATACTGCGAACGGGCATAGTCTTGACTTTTGAACCCCCACCCCCAACCCTCCCCCGCTGGGAGAGGGAGCATAAGGAAAGTACGGATTATGCCCTTTCGCAGTATAACAGCCCAAAAGTAGTTTACACTTTTTCCATTTGAACATATCCTTTGTTCCCTTGCCATTCCTACATACTCCCCGCCTAAAGCATTCGTGAATGACGAAAGTGTAAAGCGATAAATGAAGGATGCCCCAAGTATTCAATGAAATTATTGTCTTCTTTGCGTCCTTTGCGCCTTTGCGGTCAATTGAAAAGTGCAGTTTATGCCCAGTATACGAAACAGACAGGAGCTGAAAAAAATGTTGTCGGATCAAAACAATGTTCGCAAAAGTATTTGGTTGGCCTGGATTCTGCTGTCTGCCGGGTTGATTGTTACGATAATCGCCACTTTGTATATGAAAATGGCGGTTGAGGCGGATGCAAAAAAGGATTTCAATTTTGCGTGCGGTCAGATCCAGCTCAGGATTGATGAGCGGATGTCCGCCCATGAACAGATATTGATAAACGCAGCCACACTTTTTGATGCTTCGGATGAGGTTACTCGGGAGCAATGGCATGCCTTCGCCTCGCGACAAAATATCAAACAGAATCTTCCCGGCGTACAGGGCATTGGCTTCTCTCTGGTGATCCCCCGCGAGCAACTTGCACAGCACATACAGGAAATCCGCAGCCAGGGCTATCCTGAGTACAATGTGAAGCCGGAAGGCGATCGGGAAATTTATACATCCATCATCTATCTCGAACCATTTTCAGGAAACAATCTCCAGGCCTTCGGTTACGACATGTACTCCGAACCCGTCCGCCGGACAGCAATGGAACGGACTATTGATCTGGATATGGCGGTCCTCTCCGGAAAGGTGACTCTGGTACAGGAGTCTGATCATGATGTTCAGGCAGGAACCTTGATGTATATCCCGGTTTACCGCAGGGGGGCGAGAACCGATACCGCCCTGTATCGCCGTGTTGCGCTGTATGGATGGGTTTACAGTCCCTATCGTATGAATGACCTCTTGCAAGGTATCTTGAAAGGGTGGGATTCGGAAGCAGTAAAGCAGATTCGCATCCAGATTTTCGATAGCGAGCAGTTGTCCGCCGATTCATTGCTTTACGACAGTCAACCGATGGGGGAGATGGAAATGCCAGACCCATCACGATTGACCCTGCAAACCCAAACTGCTTTCAACGACCATATTTGGCATCTGCGCTTCACCCAAAAAGAAGGGCAATTGGATTACGACCAAGTCTATGGCGTTCTTTCTGTCGGGATAATCATCAGCCTTCTGTTGTTCGGAAACCTCGTGTCCCTTAGGAAATCACAATCCAGGGCGCAGCAGTTGGCGGATCAGTTGACCGTGGACATCAGGGAAAGCGAGGAATCATACCACAATCAATTCACTGACAATTCATCGCCGATGATGTTGATAGATCCCGAAAGTGGAGCGATCATTGATGCAAATACCGCCGCCATTACTTTCTACGGCTATACGCAGGAGCAGTTGCAGGCCATGCGTATCACCGACATAAACACCTTGCCTGCTTCCAAAGTCCAGCAGGTCATCGCATCGGTCAAACAGAAACAGGGCAAGCAGTTCCAGTTCAAACATCGCCTGGCGGATGGTTCGCTACGCGATGTGGAAGTATCGGCAAGCATTATTAAATTGCGAGATCGCCTGGTTCTGCACACAATTATCCATGACCTCAACAAGGAAAAAATCAAGCACAATGTTCTGAGTACAATTTTGAATGACATGTACAGGCGCAAGCATGTGGAGGAAATCGAGTACAACGTTCTGAACACGATTTTGCATGACATGTACAAGCTCAAACATGAGGAGGAAATCAAACACAACGTTCTTGGCACAATTCTGGATGACATGTACGCCCGCAATCAGGCCGAGGAGAAACTTCGGGAGAGCCAGAAGCAATTGGCGGACATTATCGATTTTCTGCCGGACGCCACCGTGATCATTGACAAGGAAAGGCGTGTCATCGTCTGGAACAAGGCGATGGAGAAAATGACGGGCATTCCAGCCTCAGAGATGATCGGCAAAGGCGACTACGCCTATACTGTTCCATTTCATGGCGAGGCGCGACCGATCCTGATAGATTTGTTCTTTATGGAACGTGCGGACATTATTACCCACTATCCCAACCTCACCCATGCAGGAGACTCATTCACTGCGGAAGTGTACTGTAGATCACTCTACAACAAAAAGGGCGCATGGGTGTTCGCCAAGACTTCACCCCTGCGTTCTGAGTCTGGCGATATTGTAGGTGCGATTCAGAGCATCCGCGACATCACCAAGTCCAAACTGGCCGAAGCGGAACTTCAGGAGAGCCAGAGGCATCTGATGGACATTATCGAATTTCAGCCGAACGCCACCATGATCGTTGATAAGGAAAGGCGTGTCACCATCTGGAACAAGGCGATGGAGAAAATGACCGGCATTCCAGCCTCAGAGATTATCGGCAAAGGCGACTACGCATACTCAATCCCATTTTATGGCGAGGCGCGGCCGCAGTTGATAGACTTGTTCTTTATGGATCAGGGAGAGATTATTAGCCAATACCCCAACCTTAGCCGTGAGGGTGAGACATTCTCGGCGGAAGTATTCTGTAGCGCCCTACACAACAACAAGGGCGCATGGGTATTCGCCAAGGCCGCACCCCTGCACGATCGCTCCGGCAATATTACAGGTGCGATTGGGTGCATCAGAGACATCTCCGAACGCAAGCGAGCCTTGGCGGAACTTAAGGAAGCCAACCTTTATCTTGAGGAGGGTACATCGCTGGCCTGTGAATTAACAGTGAAAGCCGAGATGGCCAACGCCGCTAAAAGCGATTTCCTGGCTAACATGAGCCATGAGATCCGCACCCCCATGAACGGGGTTATCGGCATGATAGGGCTGCTGCTGGATACCGAACTTGACAATGAGCAGCGGCGCTACGCCGAAATAGTGCGCGCCAGCGGCGAATCGCTGCTAAGCCTGATCAACGACATCCTCGACTTCTCCAAAATTGAGGCGAAGAAACTCGACATAGAGACACTGGATTTCGATCTGTCAAGCCTGCTGGACGACTTTGCCGGCACACTGGCCTTGAAAGCTCACGAAAAGGGGTTGGAGCTGATCTGCGCCGCCGATCTTAATGTTCCCACGCTACTTAGAGGTGATCCGGGCCGCCTGCGCCAGATACTCACCAATCTGACGGGCAACGCCATCAAGTTCACCTTTGTAGGCGAGGTTGCAGTCCGCATCTCATTAATCGAAGAGGATTCAACAGACAAGGTTCAGGAGGCAGGGGAGCAGGAACAAAAGCAAAAGCATGATGGCGAAACCGTTCTGCTGCGCTTCTCGGTGCGCGACACAGGCATCGGCATTCCGGCGGACAAGATTTCCTTGCTTTTCGAAAAGTTCAGCCAGGTAGATGCCTCGACCACCCGGCAATACGGCGGCACAGGGCTGGGCTTGGCAATCTCCAAACAACTGGCCGAGCTTATGGGCGGTGAGGCCGGTGTCAACAGCGAAGAAGGCAAAGGCTCGGAGTTCTGGTTCACCGTGCGTTTTGGCAAGCAGGCTGCGGGGGCGCATGCGGAATCTATTTCGTGCTCCGAGTTCACCGACCTGCACGGGATACATGTACTGATCGTGGATAATAGCGCCACCAGCCGCGAAATCCTGGCCACTTTCATGACATCATGGGGCATGCGCACGACGGAGGCTCCAGATGGTCCGGCTGCTATCCTTTGCCTCTACCAGGCGCTGGACGATAATGACCCCATCCGTCTCGCCGTGATCGATATGCGGATGCCGGGCATGGACGGCGAAACTCTGGGCCGTTTCATCCAGACAGACAAACGCCTAACCGGCACCCGGATGATGATGCTCACTTCCCTGGGGACGCGGGGCGATGCCCGTCACTTCCAGGAACTCGGTTTCTCAGCTTATGTAACCAAACCAATACGGTATATGGAACTGAAGTCAGTTCTGTCTCTGGCGCTGATGGATCGGAACAGTACAGAGCCGCAGATCATAGTCACCCGCCACTTGGCCCGCGAAATAATGGACCTGTTCGCTGACCGCAAGGGGCGCATCCTGCTGGCCGAAGACAACATTACCAACCGGGTGGTGGCGCTGGGCATCCTGAAGAAACTGGGCCTTAGCGCGGATGCCGTAACCAACGGCGCGGAAGCTATCATAGCTATCGAAACCCAGACTTACGACCTGGTGTTGATGGATGTACAGATGCCCGATATAGACGGAATTGAAGCCACGAAAAGAATCAGGAATTACGAAAAGACAATGCTGAATGCTGAATGCGAAATGATGAATGAAAAAAAACCTGAAAAATTAGCAGCGCATTCACCACTCACCACTCCTAATTCATCATTCTCTATTCCAATCATAGCCATGACAGCCCACGCCATGCAGGGCGACCGGGAGCGGTGTCTGGAGGCGGGTATGAATGATTACATCACCAAACCGTTTTCTCCCCAGGCGTTGGCGGAAATACTGGACAAATGGCTTCCTTAGGGGATTTAGGAATTGTGGCGATAGCTCACCGCCCCCGTTTGGAAAACAAAATTATTTTCTGAAAAACTATAGGAATCAGGAATACAGAAAATGAATAAGGAAATAATCAAATTCATGACAAACTCTACATCGACTGTACGCTTTGTGGCATTTGTCGCCTTCGCCTACATCCTGTTGGGCGCGGCTGGTTTGACGCTTGCTACGGCATCGGGTTACGCTAGCCCGGTATTCCCAGCCGCCGGCCTGGCGTTGGCTTGCGTACTCTGGTTTGAGCGACGGGCGCTGCCTGGCATCTGGCTGGGAGCAGTTTTGGTGAATATGTTACCCGCCTGGCTGAACAGCACACTGAGCCCGATCACCATAGCCATATCGCTTCTAATCGCCACTGGCGCCACTGCACAAGCCTGGGCAGGGAGCTGGCTGGTGAACCGCTGGCAAGGGACGGCCTGGCGTGACATGGAGCGGGAGCAGGAAGTGTTAGGCTTTCTGCTGCTGGGGGGTATAGTGGCCGTGGTGCTGTCGCCATCGTTCGGCGTGACCGCTCTGTATGCCGCTGGCATCATCGGGAGCACCGAATTTTTTTTCACCTGGTGGAACTGGTATGTGGGCGATGCATTGGGCGTATTTGTTTTCGCGCCGCTTACTTTGTGCATGCTCAACAGACCGAGTGGCCTGTGGGGCGAACGGCGTCGACGTATAGTAGCGCCTTTGTTGTTGACCATGGGGCTAGTGTGGCTGGCTTTTTACGGAGCCGCACGTTGGGAAAAAAAAATGCAGGACAGCCAATTTCAGAACGATGGTCAAATAATTGCCTATCGAATCACCGACCGCCTGATCACGCACCGCGAAGTACTCTCGTCGCTGCAACATTTCATCGAGGCCACTCCGGACTTCAGCTTCAGGCAGTTTGATCAATTCACCCTGGTTACCCTGGAAGATAACCCTGACATTTTCGCCTTGAGCTTCAACGATCTGGTTACTTATGACCAGCGGCCCGCCTTCGAACAAATGATGAGCGGCCTGTCGCCCCTGGGCCCGTTTCAGATCACCGAACACGACAGTCAAAGGAGTCTGATCCGTGCTGTCGCCAGACCCGAGTATGTGACAGTGCGCTACATCGTGCCCTTGTCCAGCAACCAACCGGCCGTTGGTTTCGACATCAATTCCGAGCCAATTCGCCGAGCCGCCATTGAGCGAGCCAGGGCATCGAAAAGCATGGCGGTGACTGCGCCCATCCAGTTGGTGCAAGAGCAGAAAAAGCGGGTCGGTATTTTGGAACTCCTGCCCGTTACCAGCGCAGCTACAGCGGGTATCAGGAACCAAACACCCAGACTGTTAGGCTTCGCTGTGGCGGTAGTCAAGATTGATGAGATGATCGAGATTGCAACCCAGAATCACATACCGGCCGGGTTAGTGATTCAGTTGACCGATCCACAGGCGCCCGATGGTCAAGACATACTCTATCGCTCCGCTCCCCATGACACCATAAACACTCCATCGACGCGGACTGATCTCTGGAAATCCTGGCTGCGCATGGGCGACCGCGACTGGACGCTATCGATCTACACCACAGCAAGTTACCAGCAGCAACACCGTCCCTGGATGGCTTGGGTCGTGGGCGTGGTGGGGCTCATGTTCGCAGCGCTGCTACAGATCCTGATGCTCGGCATGACCGGCCGAACCGCAGTTATTCTGCGCAAGAACAAAGAAATCATGCTCAAGAATGAAGAGATTTTGCACAAGAACGAAGAAATTCAAGGCATGGCCAGAACACTCGAAGAGAAAGTGACAGCGCGAACAGCGCAGCTCTCAGCGGCTAACTCCCAACTTACCACAGAAATAATCGAGCGCAAAAACGCGGTTCAGGTCGCCGAAGAGGCCAGCCGGATTAAAGTCGAGTTCCTGGCTAACATGAGCCATGAAATCAGAACCCCCATGAACGGAGTCATTGGCATGACCGGACTGCTGCTGGATACCGAACTTGACGATGAGCAGCGTCACTACGCCGAAATCGTGCGCGCCAGCGGTGAATCGCTGCTCGGCCTGATCAACGACATTCTCGATTTCTCCAAAATTGAGGCTAAGAAACTCGACATGGAGACGATGGATTTTGATCTCTTGAGTCTGTTAGACGATTTTGCCGCCGCGATGGCGCTACAGGCTCATGAGAAGGGGTTGGACCTGCTCTGCACCGCCGATCTAAATGTACCAACGCTGCTGCGCGGTGACCCTGGCCGTCTGCGCCAGATACTTACCAACCTGACAGGTAACGCCATCAAGTTCACCCATGCCGGCGAGGTGACGATCCGCATATCAATTATTGATGAGATGGAGGAGGAAAGCTGGGAACATGAAGAGGAAAGCTGGGAACATGAAGAGGAAAACCGGGAACATGAAGAGGAAGAGCAGGAAACCGTCCTGCTGCGATTCTCCGTGCGCGACACTGGCATCGGCATCCCGGCGGACAAGGTATGCCTGCTTTTCAACAAGTTCAGCCAGGTTGACCCCTCGACCACACGGCAATACGGCGGCGCCGGACTGGGCTTGGCGATCTCCAGACAACTGGCCGAGTTAATGGGCGGACAAGCCGGCGTAAGCAGCGAGGAAGGTAAAGGCTCGGAGTTCTGGTTCACAGCGCGCTTTGACAAGCAATCCGGGGGGGACCATGCGAAAAATTTTCCACCCGCCGTCCTGCGCGACGTGCATATCCTGATAGTTGACGATAGCGCCAACTATCGCAAAGTTTTGACCACACTCCTGGAATCCTGGGGTATGCGCCCAATGGATGTGCAAGACGGACCCGGCGCCCTCCAGGCCCTCTACCAGGCGTTGACCGAAAACGACCCTTTCCGCATCGCTGTTATCGACATGCAGATGCCGGGCATGGACGGTGAGATACTGGGCCGGATCATCCAGTCAGACAAACGCCTGGCCGGCACCCGAATGATGATGCTGGCTTCCCTTGGGACGCGCGGCGATGCCCGGCACTTCCAGGAGATTGGTTTTGCAGCATATTCAACCAAGCCGATACGGCGCCATGAACTGGAGGCCATGCTGTCCATGATGCTTACGGAGCAAAATGATCCAAAGTAGAGGACGGGTATTGATATATTGATTGACATGGTTTTATTCATCTGCTGTTCAAATTGATATACTACTGATGTCACGAAAAAACGGAGACAATAGACGATGACTGAGACCATGAAAGAGCCCATGAAGGATCCCAGACCAACCCTGCTGGTGGTGGATGATGTAGTGACCAATATCGACATGCTCCTCGGGACCCTGAGCGAAGATTACGTCGTGCGCGTCGCCACCGACGGAGCCGAAGCCCTTGACAGCGTAAAAAAAGACAGGCCGGATATGATTCTCCTGGATGTGATGATGCCAGGTTTGGACGGCTTCGAGGTCTGTCGCCGCCTGAAGGATGATCCGACCACACGCAGCATCCCGGTCATCTTTATTACAGCCCTGAACGAGACAATGGACAAGGTTAGGGGGTTTTCCGTCGGCGGCGTTGATTACGTCACCAAGCCGTTCCAGCCCGAGGAGGTCCGTGCACGCGTTGATGCGCACCTGGAAATTCGCCGTCAGAAACTGGAACTCCGCCGTCAGAAATGCGAACTGCAGCAGTCCTACGACAAACTCCGCGAGCTGGAGACGCAGCGCGACAGTTTGGTACACATGATCGTCCACGACATGCGCTCGCCGCTGTTCGCCATCCTCGGTAATCTGGAAATGGCTGAAATGAGGCCTCTTCCGGAGGGTACTGCTATTTGTGTTGGTCGCGCCATGAGTGCTACCTACATGCTCATGGAGATGATCTCTACTCTCCTGGATGTTAGCAAGATGGAGGCGGGACAGATGACGCTGGAGTTTTCGGAGGTTTACATGAGGGATCTGGTGATAGAGACAATTCGGATGCTCGAACCCCTCCAATGCCAACGCACGCTTACTCTAACAGCGCCTGAGGAAATGGAGGCGATCACGGCTGACACATGTCTGATTCGGCGTATTCTTCAGAACCTCATCAGCAACGCGCTAAAGTTCACCGACAAGGATAAGGGTATCATTACCGTCTGTATTGAGATCGCGGCCAAAGACAAGATGCGCGTGTTGGTTGTGGATAATGGACTTGGAATTCCTCTGGAATATCGGGAGAAGGTATTTGAAAAATTCTGCCAGGTTGCGGCGCATAAACAGGGTCAATGCTACTCGACCGGTCTCGGCCTGACATTCTGCAAGCTGGCGGTTGAAGCCCATGGTGGCAGGATCGGATTGGAAAGCGAGGTAGGAATGGGGAGCACGTTCTGGTTTGAACTGCCGCGAAGATGATCTATACCTTTTTTAGGAAACCATTACTTGAGCCTTCCTCAATAAAGAATTTGGCATCCTTCATATTACCATAAAAGTAGTTGACACTTTTTGCCGGTATTCCGGCATATGTGTATCTCGCCATTTCGCCTGGGAGCGCCGCACCCCAGTGCGGCAATTGCGATGAGATGTGCATGGCCGCACTGGGGTGCGGCGCTCCCAGGCGATTTTGCATTTCGGCATTGAAGTGTCAACAAGGAAATGAAGGATGCCGAATTATGAATAAAAAAACATCCAACCTTTTCATAGGCGTTGCTTTTCCTTCATCCTTCATCCTTCATAATTCTTTTGCCAATCACCTCAATTGCTCTATTCAGGGCATCATCCAGCTTATCTGGCTGTGTACCTCCGGCCTGAGCCATGTCGGGCCTGCCTCCGCCGCTGCCGCCGACTATGGCGGAAATCTCCTTGACGATGTTGCCTGCATGAAACCGCTTCACCAGGTCTTTGGTTACCAGAGCGATCAAAAGGACTTTTCCGGCAGCTTCGCTTCCCAGAACCACAACCCCGGATTGGATTTTATCCTTGAACTGATCCCCCATGTCCCGAAGCACTGTCGGCGAATCGGCCGAGACTTTTTTCACCAGAACCGAAATACCCTGAATCGTCTGGACATCATCCATCGCCGCAAGCATAGACCCGGCCGTCAGTTGCGATTTGAGCTTTTCCACTTCTTTCTCAAGTGTTTTTTGAAGAGACAGCATTTTTTCGATGCGAACAGGCATCTCTTCAGGCTTGATTTTCAGCAGGCCGGCGCTCTCCTGTATCATGCGAAACGATTTCATAATATGGTCCATGGC
>Ga0194044_10000218_pt1 | contig 27046 bp, 30 predicted proteins | sample JunL4417m_MetaG_FD_155460 | JGI IMG/M metagenome (GOLD analysis project Ga0194044, IMG submission 155460) | Anoxic zone freshwater microbial communities from boreal shield lake in IISD Experimental Lakes Area, Ontario, Canada - Jun2016-L442-17m | ecosystem: Environmental > Aquatic > Freshwater...
GTGTCGGTGCCGCCAGTGGTGCCGCCAGCGGTGCCGCCAGTGGTGCCGCCAGTGGTGCCGCCAGTGGTGCCGCCAGTGGTGCCGCCAGTGGTGCCGCGCCGATTCGCGACACTATCCTCGCGGCTGCCGCGGCTGCGGCGGCCTGCAAAGCCAGCCGGCGCCCACTCCGCCTGCGGCGAGGGCCGGGGCGCGGCGAGAGGCGGCGCAGCCGCCGCGCCCGCCGGCGGCCCCGAATGCGGCGAGGGCCGGGGCGCCTCGCGCCCCGGCCCTCGCCGGTGACTCCAGAAAGACCCGCGGCCGCGGGCCTCCGGTGTGTTACTTGCTCTTGCCGATCTTGAACATCTTGGTGCCGCAATCCGGGCAGATGCCCTGAGTGGCGGGCTTGCCGTTCTTCATTGTGACGGCCTGCTCGTCCTTCATGGTCTTCTTGGCACGACACTTCACACAGTAAGCCTCAGTCGCCATGCAATCTCCCTTCGGGCCACGTGCGCGGGTCACTCGCCCGCCCCCAGATATCGCGGGCAGCATACTCTCTCCCCCGCCTGCGCGCAATGAGGCTGTGTCAAGCCGGAAGCAGGCTCGGACGCAAGGCGCGTCGCCGAGGCTGCCTACGCCTGCCGGCCGCAGGCGCCTGCAGGCGGCTCCGGCGCCCGCCGCGAGACAGCGCGAGCCGGCGGCCGAACCGCCGGCCCTGCAGCCGCGCACGCCCTGCGATACACTCGCGTTTCCCGAGGAGGACGCACGTGCCCGAGCTCGCCGAGCACCTCACAGACTGGATCCGCGCCGAGGTCACCGCCGGTGGCGGCCGCGGCGCGGTCTTCGGCCTGTCCGGCGGCATCGACTCGGCCGTGGTCGCGGCCCTCGCGCTCAAGGCCTTCCCGCATCATACGCTGGGCGTCGTCATGCCCTGCCACAGCGACCCGCGGGACGCCGCGGACGGCGCGCTTGTCGCGCGCCATTTCGGCGTCCCCTCGGCGACCGTCGACCTGGGCCCGGTCTACGACCTGCTGCTCGCGCAGCTGGCCGGCTCCAGCAGCGACCTGCCCGAGAGCCGGCTGGCCACCGCGAATCTCAAGCCGCGCCTGCGCATGACCACCCTGTACGCCTTCGCCAACCAGCTCGGCTACCGCGTGCTCGGCACGGGCAACCGCAGCGAGCTCGCCGTCGGCTACTTCACCAAATACGGCGACGGCGGCGCCGACCTGCTGCCCTTGGGCAGCCTGGTCAAGAGCGAGGTCCGCGACCTCGCGCGCAGCCTCGACGTGCCCGCCCGGATCATCATCAAGCCGCCGTCGGCCGGCCTCTGGGCCGACCAGACCGACGAGGCCGAGATGGGCCTCACCTACGAGGAGCTCGATGCCTACCTGCTCACGGGCGCGGCGTCGCCGGCCGTCAAGGCCAGGAGCGACGCCATGAGCGCCGCCAGCGAGCACAAGCGCGCGCTCCCCCGCATCGCCCCCAAGCCCGGCGCCTGAGGGCGCCGCCGCCGCCCCGAGGGAGGACCTTGTCTGTTGTCGTCCAGAAATACGGTGGCTCGTCGGTCGCCGACGCCACCCGCATCGGCAACGTGGCGCGCCGCATCGTCGCGACCTTTGAGCAGGGCAACAGCGTGAGCGCCGTGGTCAGCGCCCGCGGCGACACCACCGACGAGCTCGTCGAGCTGGCCCGCGAGATCACGCCGAATCCGCCGGAACGCGAGATGGACATGCTGCTCTCGGCCGGCGAGCGCATCAGCTGCGCCCTGCTGGCCATGGCCATCCACCGCCTCGGCTACGAGGCCGTGAGCCTCACCGGCTCGCAGGCGGGCATCCTCACCGACACCGTGCACACCAAGGCGCGCATCCTCGACATCCACCCGGCGCGCGTGCAAGACGCCATGGACGCCGGCAAGATCGTCCTCGTGGCCGGCTTCCAGGGCGTGTCCACCAAGAAGGATGTGACCACCCTGGGCCGCGGCGGGTCGGACACCACGGCCGTCGCCCTGGCCCACGCCCTGGGCGCCGACGTCTGCGAGATCTACACCGACGTCGACGGCGTCTACACCGCCAACCCCAGCCTGGTCGCCAAGGCCCGCAAGATCGACCACATCTCCTACGACGAGATGCTCGAGATGGCCGCCGCCGGCGCGCAGGTGCTGGCCGTGCGCGCCGTCGAGTACGCGCGCAAGTACGACATCCCCATCCACGTGCGCTCGAGCTTCACCGACTACGAGGGCACCTGGGTGAGAGAGGAAGACGACACCATGGAGAGCCCCATCATCAGAGCCGTCACCTACACCACCGACGAGGCCCGGGTCACCGTGCGCGGCGTGCCCGACCAGCCCGGCGTCGCGGCCCTGGTCTTCGCCGCCCTCGCCGAGGCGCACGTCAACGTCGACATGATCATCCAGAACTCCAGCGAAGAGGGTCACACCGACATCTCGTGCACGATCCCCGCCGAGGACAGCGCCGCCGCCGACCGCGCCCTGCAGACGGTCGTCGCGGCGCTCGGGGCCAAGGGCTTTTCGAGCAACGAGGGCATCGCCAAGGTCAGCGTCATCGGCGCCGGCATGCGCACCAACCCCGGCGTCGCGGCGCTGATGTTCAAGACGCTCGCCGACCTGGGCATCAACCTCGACATGATCAGCACCTCGCCCATCAAGATCTCGGCGGTGATCGCGAAGGAGCGCGCCGACGAAGCGGTGCGCGCGCTGCACGACGTGTTCGAGCTCGACGACGCCGCGATCCGTCACGACAAGGCCGACCGGAGCTCGTTCTGATGGCCGCCGGGAGCTACACAGTCGCCATCGCCGGGGCCACCGGGGTCGTGGGCGGCACGGTGCGGCGCATCCTCGAGGAGCGCAGCTTCCCCGTCGGCGAGCTGCGCCTGCTGGCCAGTGCCCGCTCCGCCGGCCGGCGGCTGCCGTTCAAGGGGGCCGAGTTGGAAGTGCAGAGGCTCGGCCAGGGCTCGTTCACGGGCATCGACCTCGTCTTCTTCGCCGCCGGCGGCGACATCAGCAGAGAGTACGCGCCGCAGGCCGTCGCCGCCGGCGCCACGGCCATCGACAAGTCGAGCGTGTTCCGCATGGACCCGGGCGTGCCGCTGGTGGTGCCCGAGGTCAACGCCGAGCACCTGGCGTCGCACACGGGCATCATCGCCACGCCCAACTGCTCCACCATCCAGATGGTCGTGGCGCTCAAGCCGATCTACGACGCGGTCGGCGTTCAGCGCGTCGTGGTGAGCACCTATCAGTCCGTGTCGGGCAGTGGACAGGGCGGCATCGCGGCGCTCGAGGCGCAGGCCCGCCAGTGGGCCGCCGGCGAGCCTGTGGAGCCGCAGTTCTACCCCCACCAGATCGCCTTCAACGTGCTGCCGCACATCGACAGCTTCCTGCCGTCCGGCGCCACCAAAGAAGAGCAGAAGATGGTCGACGAGACCACCAAGATCTTCGCCGACCCGGATCTCAAGGTCACCGCCACCTGCGTGCGCGTGCCGGTGTTCGGGGCGCATAGCGAGGCGCTCAACGTGCAGACCTGGAGGAAGCTCACGGCCGGCGAGGCTCGCGAGCTGCTCGCCGGCGCCCCCGGCATCGTGGTCGTCGACGACCCCGCCGAGCTGCGCTACCCGCTGCCCCTCGACGCCGAGGGCAAGGACCCGGTGTACGTGGGCCGTATCCGCGAGGACGTCACCGTGGAGAACGGTCTCGATCTGTGGGTGGTCGGCGACAACTTGCGCAAGGGCGCGGCGCTCAACGCGGTGCAGATCGCCGAGGAGCTCGTGCGCCGCGGACTGCTGTAGCGGGCCGCAGGTATACTCACGCCGTCATGACCCCGAAAAGGACTCTGCCTTGAGCGAAGACGCGCCCGACCCGGACCTCCTCGACGTCGTCATCGTGGGCGCCGGGCCGGCCGGCCTCACGGCCGGCATCTACTGCAGCCGCGGCCGGCTGCGCACCGTGATCCTCGAGCGCAACATGGCCGGCGGCCAGATCGCTCTCACCGAGCTCGTCGAAAACTATCCCGGCTTCCCCGAGGGCATCTCGGGCTTCGACCTGTCGGAGAAGATGAAGAGTCAGGCCGTGCAGTTCGGCGCCGACCTCCGCGAGATCCAGGCCGTCACGTCGCTGCGCCGCGAGCCCGACGGCGGCTTCAGCGTCGTCACAGACCAGGGCGCCTTGCGCGCCAGATCGGTCATCCTCGCGCCGGGCGTCGAAGGCCGGCGCTCCGGCATCCCCGGCGAGGCCGAGTTCATCGGCCGCGGCGTGAGCTGGTGCGCCACCTGCGATGGCCCTCTGTACCGCGGCCGCACCGTGGCCGTGGTCGGCGGCGGCGACTCGGCCGTCGAAGAAGGTCTGTTCCTCACCAGGTTCGCCGACAAGGTCTATCTCGTGCACCGCCGCGACGAGCTGCGCGCGGCGGCCATCGCCCAGGAGCGCGCCTTCGCCAATCCCAGGTTCGAGCTCGTCTGGGACTCAGTGCCCCGGCGCATCGACGGCGATCAGGCGGTCGAGGCTCTCGAGGTAGAGAACGTGAAGACCCACGAGACGCGCCGGCTGCCGGTGAGCGGCGTGTTCATGTACATCGGGCAGCTGCCCAACACGACGTGGCTGAAAGGCATCGTCGACCTCGACGAGCAGGGCTACATCGTCACCGACGCCCTGATGCAGACCAGCCTGCCGGGCGCGTTCGCCTGCGGCGACGCGCACGCCAACCCCCTCAAGCAGATCGCCATGGCGATCGGCGAGGGCGCCCTGGCCGCCGTGCAGGCGGAGCGCTATCTCGACACGCTCGATGGCCCGGCGCCCGGCGCCGCGAGCGCGGCCGGCGGCAGCGCCGCCGCGCCGGCCTGACAACCGACGACCGACTCCCGAGGAGGGACCCGTGGACGCAGTCTCACAGGACGATTTCGAAGCTGAGGTCATCAAGACGCCCGGCAAGGTCCTTGTGGACTTCTGGGCCGAGTGGTGCGGCCCCTGCCGTATGATCGGCCCGGTGCTCGAGGAGCTCGCCGGCGACTACCCCGCCGTCAGGTTCGTGAAGCTCAACGTCGATGAGGCGCCCGCGGTGGCGCAGCAGTTCGCGGTGATGAACATCCCCACGATCCTCGCCTTCGAGGGCGGCGAGGTGAAGCAGCGCATCGTCGGCGCCATGCCCAAGGCCAAGCTCGTGGAGGAGCTGGGCGCCTTCCTCGGCTGACGCCACGTCAGAGGAGCCCGGCGGCGCCCAAAGCGCCCTCCGTGCGCCCCGCCGGCGCACCTGGTAGCGCGATTCGCGTCGGCACCACCAGTGGCGCCGTGAGTGGTGCCACCGCTGGCGCCGTGAGTGGCGCCGCCGCTGGCGCCGCCGCTGGTGCCGTGAGTGGTGCCACCGCTGGCGCCGTGAGTGGCGCCGCCGCTGGCGCCGCTTCGATTCGCGACACTACCCTCGCGCTTACCGCGGCCGTCCAGGCCGCACGATAGGGCCGCTCGACGGTCCCGGCGCGATTGCAACCCTCGTCGCCGCGCTCTCGGGCAGGTATCATCGATGGAGGCGACGGCTTGGGCGCCATCGGTCCCTCTGCTGTCCCTCTGCTGTCGGTCCGTACGGGAGGCGCTCTTGGAACCAGCACCGGACATCGTCACCATCACCGACTTTCGCCGGGATGCGGCGGGGGTCATCGGCAGCGCGGTGGCCTCGGGCGCGCCCGTCTTCGTCACCCAGCACGGGCGCGTCACTGCCGTGATCCTCTCACGTGACCGGTACGAGCACCTCCGACAGCGGTCGGCACTCGCGGAGCCGGAGACCGCTGCGGGCGGCGCCGATCGCTTGCCCGGTACCGACGCCCACACCCGGCCGGCGACGGCTCTCGTCGAGACGAGGTTCGGACGGGTCGAGCCGGAGACCGCGGACTTCCTGAAGTCCGCGGGCTTCTGAGTCGAGACGCGGCCGGCGTCAGGCACGCTCCAGGCGCAGGCCGACGATGTCGTAGCTGAACGACACCAGGCGGTCGGCGAAGGCCTTGTCCATGCGCGCCTGTACGTCCACGGGCAGCTCCCTGAAGCGGCCGCGGATGAGGCCGGCCTTGGCGGCCGGCGCCGCCGCGGCCTGCAGCCAGTAGTCGAGGTCGATGGTGCGGCGCAGGCGGCCGCGCGCCGTCACCTGGAGGCCGGCCTGGGCGACGAGGTCGTCGAGCTGCTCCTCGAGATAGTGCCGGCGAGGCGCCGGCTCGCGCAAACGCGCGATGTCGTTGAAGGGCTTGTCGGTGACGTCGTCGACCACCGCGGGTCGAGGAGCACGATCCGGCCCCCGGCGCTGGTCACGCGCAGCAGCTCGGCGAGCGCCGCCACCGGCTCGGGCAGCAGATGGAAGGCGTTGCGACAGACGACCAGGCTGAAGGCGTCGCTGTCGTAGGGCAGCGCGTAGAGATCGTGGAGGAAACGGGCGCCTTCCTGGGCTGACGCCGAGCCCGCTCCGGCGGGCGCGGCGGACGAGCCCGGCGGCCCGCGGCGCGAGCGGCGGACGAGCGCGGCGGCCCGTGCGGGCAGCCTCAGAGGAGCCCGGCGGCGCGGAACAGCTCGTCGAGGCCCACGGGCTCCAGGCCTTTGGCGCGCAGGCCCCTGACCATGGCGGGGATGGCCTTCTGCGTGGTCCACAGGGTGTGCATGCAGATGATGCTCCCCGGCCGCGCGCCCTCGATGGCGCGGCGCGCGATCTCGTCCGGCGGCGCCCCCGACCAGTCGCCGGTGTCCACGTCCCAATTGACGACGAAGGGGTAGCCCACGCTGCCGGCCGCCTTGAGGGTCGTGTCGTTGTACGACCCGTACGGCGGCCGGAAGAACGGCGTCGGGGTGGCGTCGCAGGCCTTCCACCATGCCTCCGCATTGTCGAGTAGCTGGCGCCGCGCCTCGTCGTAGCCGATGACCTGGAAGTTCGGGTGGTCGTAGGAGTGGTTGCCGATGCCCATCCCCTGGGCGATCGCCTCGCGGGCGACCTCCGGGTAGTGGTCCACGCTGACGCCCGTGCAGAAGAAGGTGCCCTTGGCGTTCAGCGTGGTGAGCGCCGACATGATGTGCCGCCAGGCGTAGCCCGAGCCCCCGTCGAAGGTGAGCGCCACCAGCTTGCCCGCTTTGGGCAGGCTGTTGATCAGCTTGGCCGGGACGGGTGCGTCGCAGGCCAGCGAGGCGCTCGCCGTGGCCTCGTTGCCCGCCGCGTCGCGGGCCGTCACCCGCAGGCGGTACGTGCCGGGGAAGAGCGCGCCGCCCGCGGCGGAGCGCGCTGCCCAGGCCACGGTCTCGGGGCCGGCGGCGGGATGCGGCGCGCCGCGCTCGCCCGCCGCCTGGCCGAGCGTGTCGACCACCGCCCAGGCGACCGTGACCCCGGCCTGGTCGGCGGCCACGTCGAAGCTCAACTTCAGCGTCTCGACGGCGCTGATCCGCTCGGGGTTGACCGCAACGTCGCCGATCTCGGGAGGCGTGGTGTCGATGCGCACCGTGTATCTGGTCGCCGAGCCCCCGCCACCGACGGCGCGCACCTCGACGACGTGCTCGCCGTCGTTGCCGTGGCCCGCCGGCGCCGCGACCCGCGCCTTGCGGGACTCGCGCCAGGCGCCGCCATCGACGCGCCACTCAGCCGTCGTCGGCTCTCCTCCGGGCGTCTTGAAGCGCAACTCCACCGGCGCGTTGTGCCAGGCGTCGTCGGCGCCGCCGACGCTGACCCCGGCGGCGTTCACGCCACCCGCGGCCACGCCGCCCACGGCCACGCCACCGCCGGGCCACGGCAGGCCGAGATGGCCGAACCACGGGCCGGCGGCCGCGACGACGAACACGGCCGCCGCGGCGAGCGCCGCGGTCGACAAGAGGAGGCGGCGAGTCCGCCGGCGGCGCTCGCGCGAGCGGCTGCGATAGTAGTGCGTCTCGGTCACGCACGCTCCAGGCGCAGACCGACGACGTCGTAGCTGAACGCCATCAGGCGGTCGGCGAAGGCGATATCCATGCGCGCCTGCACGTCCACCGGGAGCGCCTGGAAACGGCCGCGGATGAGGCCGGCCTTGGCGGCCGGCACCGCCGCGACCTGCAGCCAGTAGTCGAGGTCGATGGTGCTGCGCACTCGGCCGCGCTGCGTCACCCGCAGGCCGGCCCGGGCGACGAGGCCGTCGATCTGCTCCTCGAGGTAGTGCCGGCGGTGCGCCGGCTCGCGCAGCCGCGCGATGTCGTTGAACGGCTTGTCGGTGAGCTCGTCGACCACCGGGTCGAGGAGCACGAGCCGGCCCCCGGCGCTCGTCACGCGCAGCAGCTCGGCGAGCGCCGCGACCGGCTCGGGCAGCAGATGAAAGGCGTTGCGACACACGACGAGGCTGAAAGAATCCGTCGCGTACGGCAACGCGTAGAGATCGACGAGGCTGAACGTGACATTGACCAGGCCCAGCTCGCCGGCCAGCCGCCTGCCCTCCTCCAGGATGTCGGGGTGCTCGTCGGCGGCCTCGACGGTGTGTACCTCGGGGGCCACGGCGAAGCCGGCTATGCCGGCGCCCGAGGCGTAGTCGAGGACGTTGTCGTGCGACGTGGGCCGCGCCAGCTCGACGAGCAAATCGAGCGAAGCGTCGCGCATCTCTGCCACGGCGTCTCCCTTCGTTGCCGGCGCCTCCTGGCGCCGGGCACGCCTGTCAGCCGTAGGTGACGGTGAAGATGGTACCCGTCACGGTCAAGCCCATACCGATATCGTACCCCTCGACGCGCGCCGTCTCGTGGTGGTCGCCGCGCGCCTCGCCGACGATCAGCTCGCCGGCCAGCGTCTCCGCCTTGATCGTCGCCGCGTGCCGCGCCACGAGCGGCGCCAGCTCGGCGGGCAGCGACAAGCTCAAGCTGATGGTATCTTCGATGCGCAGACCGGCGTTCTTGCGCGCGAGCTGGATGGCGTGCACGAGCTCGCGCGCCAGGCCCTCCTCGCGCAGGGCGTCGTCGATCACGGTCCTGAGGGCCACGGTGCGGCCGGAATCGGCCTCGACCTGGTAGCCCTCGGGCGAGCCGGTCTCGACGAGAAGATCCTGCTCGACGAGACGAAGCTCGCCTTCGCCGACCATCAGCGTCACGGCGCCGGTCGCCCGGAGCTCGGCGACCAGGGCGGCGGCGTCCGCGTCCTTGAGCGCCGCCTGCAGCGCGCCGAGCCGCTTACCCAGCCGCGGCCCGAGCACCTTGAGGTTGGGCTTGACCGTGTAGGCCACCATCTCGCTCTCGTCGGCGACACAGCGCAATGCTTTGACGTTGAGCTCGTCGAGCACCACGTCGCGCAGCGCCTCGACGGCGCGCCGCTCCGCCCCGGGCAGCGCCACGACCACCTCGGCCAGCGGCTGCCGCGTCTTGACCGCGGCGGCGTTGCGCGCCGCGCGGCCCAGCTCGACGACGCGGCGCGCGGCCGCCATATCGAACGACGCGCCGGCGTCGATGGCCTGCTCGTCGGCCACCGGCCAGCCGCACAGGTGCACGCTCTCGGGGGCTTCCGCGTCGACCTCGCGGACGAGGTTCTGGTACAGCTCCTCGGCGATGAACGGCGTGAACGGCGCCAGCAGCCTGGTCACCGTGACCAGCGCTTCGTGGAGCGTGTGATACGCGGCCAGCTTGTCGCCGTCGCTCGCGCTCTTCCAGAAGCGGCGCCGGCTGCGGCGTACGTACCAGTTGCTGAGGTCGTCGACGAACTGCTGAATCGCCCGGCAGGCGCCGGTGGCGTCGTACTGCTCGAGGCCCTCGGTGACCGTCTGCACGAGCGCGTTGAGCTCGCTCACGAGCCAGCGGTCGAGCAGCGGCCGCTCCTCGAGCGGCACGTCGTCGACCATCGGGTCGAAGCTGTCGATGTTGGCGTACACGGTGAAGAAGCTGTAGGTGTTCCACAGCGTGAGCAGGAACTTGCGCACCACCTCGTCGACCATGTCGGCGCTGAAGCGCCGCGGGCTCCACGGGTTCTGGCCGGCGAACATGAACCAGCGAAAGGCGTCGGCGCCCTGCTTGTCCAGGATGTCGTCGGGCTGCACCACATTGCCTTTGCTCTTGCTCATCTTCTGGCCGTCGCCGTCGAGGATGTGACCCAGGCAGAGCACGCGCTTGAAGGAGCTGCGGCCCTCGACGAGGGTGGCGACCGCGAGCAGGCTGTAGAACCAGCCGCGGGTCTGGTCGATGGCCTCGCAGATGTAGTCGGCGGGGAAGCGCTCGCGAAAGGTGTCGGCGTTCTCGAACGGGTAGTGCCACTGGCCGAAGGGCATGGAGCCCGAGTCGAACCAGGCGTCGATGACCTCGTTGACGCGGTGCATCTCGCGGCCGCAGTCGGGGCAGGTGAGCAGCACGTCGTCGACGTAGGGCCGGTGAAGCTCCAGATCCTCTGGAACAGGCCCGGCCGCCAGCTCGCGCAACTCGGCGATGGAGCCCACGCAGTGCGTGTGCCCCTCCTCGCAGGTCCATACGGGCAGCGGCGTGCCCCAGTAGCGGTCGCGGCCCAGCGCCCAGTCGACGTTGCCCGCCAGCCATTCGCCGAAGCGCCCCGTCTTGATGTGCTCGGGGTGCCAGATAACGTCGTCGTTGGCCTTGATGAGCTGGTCCTTGATGGCCGTGGTGCGGATGTACCAGGTCTCCTTGGCGTAGTAGAGCAGGGCCGTGTCGCAGCGCCAGCAGAAGGGGTAGCTGTGCTCGTAGGGCTCCACGCCGAGCAGAAGGCCGCGGGCCTTGAGGTCGGCGATGATGGCCGGGTCGGCGTCTTTGACGAAGACGCCGGCCCACGGCGTGACCGCGGCGACGAACTTGCCTTCGAGGTCGACGGCGTTCACCACCGGCAGATCGTTCTCGAGGCCCACGCGCATGTCCTCCTCGCCGAAGGCGGGGGCCATGTGGACGATACCGGTGCCGTCGCTGGTGGTCACAAAGTCGCCGTCGACCACGAAATGCGCGCGCTTGTCGGGCTCCATGAAGGTGAACGGCGGCTCGTACTCGAGGCCGAGCAGCTCGCGGCCCGGCAGCTCGCGCTCGACCACGGCTTCGCCGCCGAGCACCTTCTCGACGAGCTCGCGAGCCAGCACGAAGCGCTCCCCGCGGCTCTGGACGAGCGCGTAGGTGACGTCGGCGTGGACCGCGGCGGCGACGTTGCTGATCAGCGTCCACGGCGTGGTGGTCCACACGGCCAGGGAGACGGGCGCGCCGTCCGGCGCGCCCAGCGTGGCCGCAGCCGCGGGTTTGAGCGGAAAGCGCACGTAGATCGAATCCTCGGTGACGTCTTTATAGCCCTGCGCGACCTCGTGGCTGCTGATCGCGGTGCCGCAGCGCGGGCAGTACGGCACCACCTTGTGCCCCTGATACAGCAGGCCTTTGTCCCAGATCTGCCGCAGCAGCCACCACACCGTCTCGATGTACTCGTTGTCGAAGGTGTAATAGGCGTCGCCGAGATCGACCCAGAAGCCGATGCGCTCGGTGAAGCGCTCCCACTCCTCCAGGTACGCGGTGACGCTCTCGCGGCAGAGCTTGTTGAACTCGGCGACCCCGTAGTCCTCGATCTGCTGCTTGCCGTCGATGCCCAGGCGGCGCTCGACCTCGAGCTCGACGGGCAGGCCGTGCGTGTCCCAGCCCGCTTTGCGCGGCACGCGGTAGCCGCGCATCGTCTTGTAGCGCGGAAAGAGATCCTTGAAGATGCGCGAGATGATGTGGTGCGCGCCGGGCAGCCCGTTGGCCGTGGGCGGACCCTCGTAGAACACGTACACGGGGGCGTCGTCGCGCCCTTCGAGGCTCTTCTCGAAGATGCGCCGCTCCTTCCAGAAGGCGAGGATACGGGCATCGAGCGCCGGGAAGTCGACGCGCGAGGGCGCCTCGCGGAACCGGGGTCGCTGGTCGCTCACGTGACTCGCTTTCGTCGGGCGGCGGGCCGGAAGGCCAGAACCCTGATTCTACCAGACACGGCCGGGCTCGCTGCGCCGCCGGCCTCCGGCACTCTCCCCACGAGGCCACGCGAGCGCTCGCCTTCGGTCCCCTCGCTGGTCGGCCTGCTCAGGCACGGTGGCGTGTACGAGCGCCCCGCGCCTTCCTCGCCGGGCGACCCGCCCACGTCCCGCCGCCAGGCCGTGCCGCGCGTGGCCGCCATCGCGAAGCGCTGCATCTCGGGCGCGCCTCAGGGCTCCGTGACCCCAGCCCACCGCCCGGCGGGCGCGCCAGCGGTCCCGGCGGCCCCGGCGGCCCCGCGGGGTGTGGTGCGCAAGGGGAAGACAAGGATCCGCGGGAATTCCTTATCTTCCCTCGCGGCGCCACCCCTCCCGGCGCTCGATCGGGGCTTCCGCGCGGGAGGCTCAGGCTCGCACGGCGCCCGCGCGCGGGGTAGTACTGAAGGGGAAGATAAGGATCGCCCGGGATTCCTTATCTTCCCTCGCAGTGCTACCCCCGCTCCGGCGGCTCCGCAGACTCGCGGGCGGGCGGCGCGGGCGTCCCCGGCGGCTGCGGCGCGCCATGTCCGCCTTCTCGCGGCCGCCGATCCGGAGGCTGAACGCGCAACCGGACGGAAGGGGATGGTCATGTGGAAGTAGAGTCGGGCGTGAAATCGGTCGAAAGGTATCAGCGCTCATGAAGACGGACGCGGCAGCAGTGCCTGGGGAACTGAAGGCCAGGCTGGTCGCATTGTTTGGCCCCGACGTGGAGCTCAGGGTGTTTGGCTCGGTCGCACGCGGTGACGATAGCGAGCACTCCGACATCGACGTCCTCGTACTGCTTGCCGGACCGGTGGATCACGCGATCGAAGAACGAGTTTTCGACACATCTTACGACCTGGAGCTCGAACACGGCGTCGTCTTCGGCGTCGTCGTCTACGAAAAGGCGTTCTGGGATTCCGATCTCGCTGAGACAGGGCCAGAGAAACCCTGGCCGACGCCCGCATGCTGATACGCGCCGGCAGCCTGGCTTCCGCGAAGCACTCTGGGGTCCGCGCGCTGTTACTCGACGAGACCATCGACGGGATCCTGGGAGACCGCGGCCGAGAATCTCGCCGGCAAACTCGACGCCGAGCGCCTACACCTCGTAGCTCCAGGCGGCGTCGAGGTCGCGCAGCGGGAGCACCCGCACGTTCTCCGCCAGCCGATACGACGTGCGGCCGGGATAGACGACCCACAGGGCGGCCATCTCCAGGTCTTCCAGGGCCGCCTTCATGGACCGCGTGAGGCGGGGGGCGTCCTGGTACTTGCACTCCACGCCCCAGTTGCGCCCGCCCCATTGCCATAAGAGGTCGAGCTCGGCGCCGGCGTGGGTGCGCCAGAAGTACAGCTCCTGCTCCTCGCGGTCCACGACCCGGCAGATGCATTCCAGGGCGAAGCCCTCCCACGAAGCGCCGAGCTTCGGGGAGGTCTGCATCTGGTCCATCGATTCCAGCGACTGCAGGGCATGCAGCACGCCGCTGTCCCGCAGGTACAGCTTGGGCCGGCGCACGACCCGCTTGCCGACGTTCGCCGCCCAAGGCGCCAGGAGACGGATCATGAAGGCGCCCTCGAGGATCTCGCAGTACCTGCGCGCGGTCATGTCGGAGACGCCGAACGAGCGCCCCAGCTCGGAGTAGTTGAGGATCTGCCCGTGGTAGTGGCTGAGCATCGTCCAGAAGCGCCGCAAGGTGCGCGCCGGGATGGTGATGCCGAGCTGCGGGATGTCCCGCTCCAGAAACGTGGAAATGTACTGCCGGCGCCAGACAAGGCTTGCTTCCTCCGTCTCCGCCAGGAACGAACGCGGCAACCCGCCCCGCAGCCACAGCGTGGTCGCGTTCTGCGCGCCGATGTCGCTCAAGCGGAAACCGCCCAGCTGATGGAAGGCGAGGCGACCGGCGAGCGTTTCGGAGCCTCGTTGGATGAGGTCCCGGGAGGCGCTTCCCAGGATCAGGTACTTCTGATCGACCCCGCGGTCCACAAGGTAGCGCAGCAGGGGGAACAGGTCCGGCTGACGCTGGACCTCGGCGATGACGATGAGGCCCCTCAGGTCTTCGAGGGCCAGCTGCGGCTGCTCCAGCCGGGCCACGTCCCGCGGGTTCTCCAGATCGAACGAATGGTCCGCGTTGAAGGTCCGCGCCAGGGTGGTCTTGCCACACTGGCGTGGCCCGAGGATGGCCGTGACGGGAAAGGCCGCCATGAGCTTGGCGACGGCCTCGAGATCCTGCGCTCGTGCGACGATCTCCATGAGGAAAGTCTAGCCGATAATCATTGAAAAATCAAAGTTCGTCCAGGAAATTTCAATGATGTCTTCCGACAGCCGGTGGCCGGGCGGGCGGCCGTTTGCGGCGGAATCGCCGGCCGCCGAGAACGGGCGCCAGGCGCCTCGCGCCGGCGCCTGCGGCGGCGCCCATGGAATCCCGGGCAGCGGCGCGAGCCGGTGGCAACGTGGTAGGCCGGTCTGGGCGGCGAGCTCGAGTGCGCTCCACCCGCCCCTACCGGCCTTGGATGGGCCAAGCGGCGTCCCCAAGCAGGCGATGTGCCAGTTCAGCGAGAGAAGAGCCGTTCGACGACGGCTTCTCGCGAAAGACCGACGTGATCGCCCACGTCGGCAAGGATCGCTGCGACCGTGCCCACGCGGACTGAAGCGTGTCGCGGGATCGTGACGTGGTGCTCGCCATGCACTTCCGTCGTCAGCCGCATGTGGCTGCCCGTCTGGCGGGTCACCGCGTACCCAAATGCAGAAAGGGCGCGCGACCTCCTCTCCAGGGAGGTCCCGCGGAAGCCTCATACGGCGATCAGTCGATCCCGCACGAGATGGAGCCGGATCACCCGGGGGCGGTCGGCTTCGTCCTCAAAATGGCAGATCACCGCGTCGCGCACTTCCGTCTGCAGAGCCTCGAGGTCGTCTGCTTCTGTAAAGATGGCTGCGCCCAGCGCGCGGGCAGAATACCCGCCTTCTGGGGCTTCTTCGACCACGAAGATGATCTCGTCCACGTGATGACCTCGGCGCCGGGAGGGCCGGAAGACCGATTCTACCAGACACGGCCAGCCCGCTTCGTCGGCGTCGAATGTCCACCTCTTGCGGTCCCCAACGTCACCATCGTCCGGGCCGCAGGCTATGGCCGCCGCGCGCCGCACCTGTCAGCATGCAGGCATGGGAATCCCCGCCGACAGCACGAGCCACGCGCAGGCCACCGTTGATGCCGTGCGGAATGGTGGCACACGACCGTCCCCTTCGCTCAGGCGCGGGCGCGCCGGCGGGCGGGCGCGCGGCCGCGGCGACCCCGGCGGCCCCGGCGCGGGGTAGTGCACAAAGGGAAGATAAGGATGGCGGGTCGCGCACGGCCGTTCGCAGGCTCGCTCGCCGGGGGGAAGATAAGGGATTCGCCGGAATTCCTTATCTTCCCTTGCAGTACTACCCCGCCGCGGCGGCTCCGGCGGCTGCGGCGCGCCATGCCCGCCTTCTCGCGGCCGTCGATCCGGAGGCTGAACGCGGAGCCGGACGGAAGGGGATGGTCATGTGGTGGCATACTGCACGGCATGGACGAGACCAAGCTCACGATCCGCATCGAACGCGCGACGCTCGAAGGCGCCAAGCGCTACGCCCGGGCGCACGGCACCTCGCTGACGCGGCTCGTCACCAGCCACCTCGAACGACTGGGCGCCGCTGACGAGGCGGCCGGCCACGCCCCGGTGACCCGCAGGCTCACCGGGGTGCTCCCGCCCGACGCCTCGCTGCAGGACTACCGGGAGCACCTCGAGCGCAAGCATGCCTGACGCCTTTCGCGTGCTGCTCGACCTCAACGTGATCCTCGACGTCTTCCAGCGGCGGCAGCCGTTCTACGACGACTCGGCAGCGGTGCTCGCCGCCGCCGAGACGGGCCGGCTCAACGGCCTCGTCGCTGCGCACAGCGTCACGACGCTGTTCTACCTCCTGGCCAGGTACGGCTCGCCCGCGACGGCGCGGGTGCACACCCTCGAGCTGCTGTCCGTGCTCGAGGTGGCCGCGGTGGACCGTCGCGTGCTCGAGCAGGCGCTGGCTCTGCCCTACAGCGACCTCGAAGACGCCGTGCAGATGGCAGCCGCCAGGCAGGCAGGCGCGGACTACCTGGTGACGCGGGGCCGGGCCGGCTACGCCGCCGGCCCCCTCCCCGCGCTCGCCCCGGCAGAGCTGCTGGCGCTGCTCCCCGCGGCGAAGAAGGCCCGGGCGCCGGAGCCTGAGCCGAACCGCACGAGCGTGAACGTCCACGTAGGCGGCTTCGACTTCTGCCACGCAGCCATCCACGCGGCACGTGCGGCGCGAGCAGGCGCGAGCGCGCCCACGTCCGGGCAGCAACCCCGTCTTCCGACACGTCTCGCACTATACTCCCGGCAAGATGGCGAGCACGCCGACACCCGAGCAGATCGAGGTCTACGCTGCGACCCTGCGCGCACGCACCGCCGAGACGGCCCGTCGACGGCACGAGCGCCGCGAGCAGGCGTGGACGATGGCGCGCCAGGCGGCGCGGATCCTGCGGGCGCAGTTCGGCGTCGCCGGTGTGTGGGTCTTCGGCTCGCTGATCGAGGGCGACCACTTCACCGAGCGCTCGGACATCGACATGGCGGCCACCGGCCTCACGCCGGCGCTGCACATGGAGGCGTTGGGCCGCCTCCTGAGGCTCTCTCCGGACTTCGAATTCGACCTCGTCGACCTCGACCACTGCCCGCCGGGGCTGCGCCGGGCGGTCGAAGACTCCGGAGTGCAGCTGTGACACGCGGCGACTACAGATCCGCCGCCGGCCGCATCCGTCAGGAGCTGCCCGAGCTCGACCGGGTCGCGCGCCGCGCCTGCCGCGCCTGGGCCTCGGCCTCACGCGACCCCGACGACCTCTACGTCGATGCGGCGGCGCTGAACGTGCACGGATTCTACGCCGGGCTGGAGCGCGTCTTCACCCTGGTCGCCGAGCGCGTCGACGGCTCCCTGCCCGGCGGCCCGAACTGGGGCCAGGATCTGCTCCGTCAAATGACCGCCGAGATGCCCGGGGTGCGCACCGCGGTCCTCTCGCCGGACCTCTTCCCCACGCTGGACCGATATCGCGGGTTCCGCCATGTGGTACGCAACGTGTACGCCTACGTGCTGGACCCGCACTTGGTGGCCGTGCTCATCGAGGATCTGCCAAAGGCCAGTGAGCTCACACGCGCGCAGCTCGCGGCGTTCGCGGACGTGCTTGAGGCGATCGCCGCGGCCTCAGACGACTGAGGTCCGCCGCGGACGGCGCGGCCTCGGCGATTCGTGATGTGATGTTCACGCGGGTGCGCCCGGCGGCCCCAGCGGCTCCCGCGACAGACCTACGTGATCGCCGGCGTCAGCAGGAATCACCGTGACCGTGCCCGCGCGGAGCAAAGCGCGTCGCCGGATCGTGATGTGATGTTCACGCGCGAGATCCGCCCCGGAGGCGCACCCAGTTGTCGCTACGCGACAGGCTCGACCTCGGCCGCGGCCGATGATCTCCGCCAGCACTTCTCGAATGTCAGAGTACGCGCAGTTCAGCCCCGCTGGTCAGCGTCCACGCTTCTTGTAGACATGATCATGAGGACCCATCTGCACGAACTTCACCGTTTCGTCGGCGCAGCTCGAACAATCGTGGCAACGGACGATCTCGTCGTCTCCTCTTCGTCGGCAGGCCAGACAGTAGAGGTAGATGATGAGGAAGCTCTTCTTCAGCGGGGCGCTGTAGTAGCCGCGGAGGTCGCCCTTCAGGGGCTCCCCTGCTCCGACGGGACTCTCGAGGATCATGTCCACCTTCTTCTGGACCGCGCTCTTGAGAGCGGCGTGCTTCTGCAGCGCAGCGACGAAGTCGTCACTGAACAGGGCGATCATCAGAAAACCTCGTCGTAGGGCGACCACCTCGTTTCACCGGACTGGATCTTCGTCATGGTCCGCAGAAGGCTGTCTCTGAACCCGGGATCCTCAAGGATGACCTGCATGGGATCGACGTCATGGACCCGCTTCAGATGCAGGACGAACTGCGTGAAGACCTCCGAGACCGTGGTGCGCTGCAGTGACGCGTAGGTCTTGGCGTAGTCGATGAGGTCCTGATCCATCGTGATGTTGATCTTGCTCTTGTGCATCGTGGTCGATACCTCCCCATAGCATGCGCCTAGTATGCGCCCTCTGTGCGCCCTTATCAAGGGTAATCGAGGCGATCGCCGCGGCCTCAAACGACTGAGGTCCGCCGCGGGCGACGCCGGCCTCGGCGATCCGTGATGTGGTGTTCGCGCGGGCGATCCCGGCGCGCGCGGGCGACCCCGGCGATCCCGGCGCGCGGGCGATCCCGGCGACCCCGGCGTCTCCGGCGGCTCCGGCGGCGCCGGCGGCTCCGGCAGGGGGTAGTGCGAAAAGGGAAGACAAGGATCGGCCGGAATTCCTTATCTTCCCCCATCGCGCAGGGCCTCCGCAGGCTCGCTTGCTGAGGGGGAAGATAAGGATCCGCCAACTCTTCTTATCTTCCCTCACAGTACTACCCCGCCGCGGCGGCTCCCACAGCCGCGGCGGCCGCGGCGCGCAAAGTCCACGGGCGCGACGTGGATCCGGGCGGCTCCACGGGCTGAGAAGGTACGCTCATCTTTCGCGGCCGCCGGCCGCGGAACTTCTCCGGTCGCCGCGGCCACACGCGGGTGCTCGCCTGCGGCGCACTCGCCGAGGGCGCGCACTTCAGCGAGCGCTCAGACATCGACCTCGCCGTCCTCTTTCCAGTCTGCCGTGCAGGCTGCGCGAAGCGTCGCCCAGTCATCCGCGTTCACCCGGGCAAAGATGATGATCCTGGATCTCGAATCGAAGCGAAAGAACAAGCGGAAACGCCGACCTATCCTGGCGCGACGCCAATGGCGGAGCTCCGCTCCCATCGTGTCGCCTTGGCGGTACTCCTCGCGGTCGGGACCGCTCGGCGCCGTTTCCAGCAGCAGTCGTGCGAGCGCATTGAACAGTTTGACGTTGGCGTTCGACTCAAACCCTCGAGGGTCTTGCGTCTTGGCCCGTTGAACAGCAACCTCCAGCTTCCGCAGTTGCTCGATCAGGCATTCGTGGAAGAGCAGATGCCACCCATGCCGCTGCATCACAGCGCGACATCACCCTCGATCTCGGAATCGAGGTCCAGCGGTTGTTTGAGGGCGGCCAGCATGGAGCGAGCCAGGTCTTCCGGCAGGCCGGTGACGTGCAGCCCGCTCTGGATGTCCTTCTCCAGGAGGCCGAGGAAGCTCGCGATGGCGGGGTCTTCGTGAGGGACATCCTCCGCGCGGCTGACGATGACCTGGGAGCCACGAAGATCGAACGCGACCTTGCCCCCAACACCGACGCCGAGCGCCTGGCGGATGGGCTTGGGCAATGTGATCTGCCCCTTGCTCGTGACGGTGGCGACCGCGTGAACAGGTGGCATGGCAGGCTCCCTGGTGGATGAATCAATGGTAAGGAGGATTCCTTACCATGTCAAGTGCCCTGGCTGGAGGGCGGCGCGCCCCATCTTGCGGATCTGCCCCCGCGTGAACGCCGAAACGGCGACGACTCGATCGACGCCTCGATCGCGCGGACAACAGCCTGGAGCGATTCGAGATCACGCGCCGTCATCTCCACGGCATGCGGGAGGTCTTCGCGTGCCGGCGCGGCGTTTCGGGTGAGGACGCGGGGCGGGTGCAGCGCGGTGTTCTACATCGTCACGTCAAGCGATCCAGCCAGTAGCCAGGCGCCCGCCGTCTCCTTCTCCTCTTCCATGTAGATCGATGAAAAGGGGAAGCCGTTCACTCTTACCTGCCGAGTCCCTGCCTCAAACGGTGACCCTGACTCTGGATGCATCCTGATCCGCGTGAAACCGACGCCCCAATCCCCGTTTGGCAACCTCGTAGTACTTCACTTCGTGCAGCAGCTCCGCCCTCGCTGCTGAATCGAGTCGAAGAACCTTCACGGTGCGAGATGCCTGGCCTCCCTGAGAACGTCGTCGGCATCAAGAAGGGTTGCGTCACCCCGCTTGTGTGCATCTACCCGGCGACGAATCTCCGATCTCCATGCTTCTTCGGTGTCGTCGTCTTGAAAGGTGTGAAGAGAGTCGAGCAGCAAGTCGACAAGTCGCGACCTGTCCTCTGGACTGAGGCTTCGCCCCCTCTCCGCCAGCTCGGCGACCAGGTCGCTCATGGCGCTCACTGATCCTTTGATCAGTGCAGTCCGCACAAGGCGGACCGCTCGGGGTGGATGGCTTTCGCCGCGTATGGTTGAGCGATCGGTCAGGCCGATCGGGATGAGTGCGTCTGTTCGAGTGCGATTCGGGCCAGGACCCGAAGCGCCTGATTGACTGAGGCTGAGTCATGGAAGAACTCGGCAACATCGGGGTCGAGCAGAACCACGTTGGTGGCAGCCTGGTAGGACGCGTGGTGCTTGCCGCGCGTACCCGCCGAGAAATCGTACTCGGGCTGGAGTTCGTCGTTGGTGTCGTTACCCTGTTGATTCATATTGACGCCTTTCGCGTGGCGTTGCGAGACGTGCGCTGATGATGCGGATGCGGTTTTCGCGTTCGGTGTATGAAACGAGAAGAACGTGCATGGCCAGTGACTTGCCAACGCTGAGGAATCTGGATTCTTCATGTGAGTGAACTGGGTCGGCGATGGTGAGCTCGAGCGGATCTGCGAAGATGGTGGTGGCCTCAGCAAATTCAACCCCATGCTTATCGAGGTTAAGTGCGGCCTTTTCTGGATCCCACTCAAATTCCATGGTCGAAGTATAGCTCCGTGGGAGGAAGGGTGGCTGCGAAACGTGGAGCGGCTCGCAACCGCTATCCAGTCTGAACAACTCCACAAACGCAGCGATCCCTGTCTCGATACTCACGGTGGCAGTCCACAGAGCAAACCCAGCCATTGTCACTCTGACGCCAGCCCCCAACCCCTTGGCGGCTCCGCCATCCCGACAATAGGCAAACCGCATCTATCGCAGGTCTACGCGTCGAGTGACGGTGGCGACCGCGTGAACAGATGACATTGCAGGCTCCCCGGTGGATGGATCGGTGGGATGTCCACAATCTGGCGGCCCAGCCGCCGCCGGCCCTACCTATGCGTCTCGACCAGGCGTCCGTTGATGTACCTGTGCAGGATGCTGGAGATGAGCGTCTGGTAGCGCAACCCCTCCTGCGCGGCGGTCTTCTGCAGGCGCACGAGATCGCGCTCACTCATCCTGATGTTCACGCGCTTGTCCTTGCGCAGGGTGGCGCGGGCCGTCTCGCGGTAGCGCGCCGACTCCTGCGGGAAGTCCGGGATGCGCCGCCACTCCCCGCCCTCGACGGAACCGAGCAGGCTCTCCTCTTCAGGCGTGAGCTTCATTCCGCGTCACCTCCCAGGTACTGCTTCGTCATCTTGCGGCTGGGCATGATCGTCTTGAGAAGGATCGCCTCGTCGTCTTCGACGAACGGCACAAGGCAGACGTACTCCTCCACCTTGACGTTGAAGATCCGTTGGCCTGCATAGCGGCGCTGATTCGGGTGCTCGATGGTATCGAGCAATCCGCCGTGCGCCACGTGGAAGACGATACTCGTGAGGTGTGCGCTTTGGCAACGGCGGCCCGGCGCTCACGTCCGCGCCTCACCACCCGCCCCTGGAATGGAGCGCGACGTACAGGCGATCGACCCTGGCGGGGCAGCCCGCGCAGCGCCTCGTGTACACTCGCGCCATGCTCGCCTTTCTCGACTACGACGGCACCCTGACGACCCACGAGTGCAACGAGATCGTCTTGCAGCGCTTCGTGGGTGACGCCTGGCGGCCCCTCGAGGACGAGGCCAAGGCCGACCGCATGAGCCACGCCGAGGTCTTCGACCGGCAGATCGGGCTGATTCGGGCGCCGCGGGCGGAGCTGCTCGGCGCCCTCGTCGACGAGGCCGAACCGACGCCCGGCCTGGCGGCGTTTCTCGCCGAGCTCGAGGGGCGCGGAGGACGGCCCGTCATCGTGAGCGCCGGCCTGCGCGAGGCGATCGAGGCAGTCTGGAGCCGCGAGATGCTGCCGCCCGTCGAGCTGCACGCCAGTGAGCTCGTGGGCGGCGGCCCCCAGGGCGGGCCGCCCTACCACCTAGTCTTCAGCAGCGTGCTCGGCGACTGCCCGCGCTGCGGGCCGCGCGCCTGCAAGGGGGCGGCCCTGCGTGCCCTGCGCCGCCCCGGCGAGCTCGTGCTCGCCTTCGGCGACGGCGCCAGCGACCTCTGCCCCGCGCGCGAAGCCGACCTCACGTTCGCGCGCAGCCACCTCGCCGAGCGCTGCGCCGCCGAGGGCCTCGAGTGGCGGCCGCTGGCCGACTTCACGACCGTGTGGTCCGAGGTCGACGCCTGGACGGCGCGGCGCTGAGGGGCGACGCGCCGATGCCCGAGCCCGCCGCCCCGCCGCCCGCGGGCGCGTTGCCGACCGCCGCGTCGTCCGGCGCAACGCCCGCCGCCGCGTCGCCCGCCGCGCCACCGCCCGCCGCCGCGTCGCCCGTGACCGCTTCGCCCGCCGCCGCGCCCTCCGGAGTCCCGCCGCGCCCTCTGCGCGAGACCGTCCTCCTCATCGCCGCCGCGGTGGCGCTGCAGGCGATCGTCTGGGCCTTGCTCATCGTGCTGCTGCGGGAGTACCGGGTCTGGTACGGCTTCCACGACCTCTCCGACTCGCTGTGGTACCTGCACTACGCGGAGCTCGTGGCGCAGGGGCAGCGCGTGTACCGCGACTTCACCTTCGAGTACCCGCCGCTGGCGCTGCCGCTGCTGCTGCTGCCTCCGCAGTCCAGCGTGGGCGCCTACGAGATCTGGTTCAGCGCCGAGATGATCGCCCTCTGCTCCGTGGCCGCCGCGCTCACGGCCGCGGCGGCCGCGGCCCTCTGGCGCGGCCTGGCGCGCCCGCTGGCCGCGGCCGTCGCGTTCGCCGCGGCCGTGGCGGCCGCCGGAGCGATCACGGCGAACCGCTACGACGTCGCCGTGGCGCTCACCCTGGCCGCCTTCGCCCTGTTTCTGGCTCGCGGCCGAACCACGGCGGCGGCCGGGGCGATCGGCGTCGGCGTGGCCCTCAAGCTCACGCCGGCCATGCTGCTGCCGCTCGCCTTGATCCTCGCGGATAGCCGGCGGCGAGTGCTCTACGCCCTCGCCGCCTTCGTGGTATTCGCGGCGCTACCCTTCCTGCCGTTCGTCGGCGACGTCCAGGGCCTGACCAACATCTTCACCTACCACGCCCGGCGCCCGCTGCAGATCGAGAGCGTCCCCGGCACGCCCTACCTGTTCGCCGGCGCCCTGGGCGCCCGCGGCGTGAGCACCGGCAGCGCCTACGGCTCCCAGTTTCTCGCCGCGCCGGGCGCCACGCTCGTCGCCACCTTGGCGCCGTGGCTGGGGGTGGCGGCGCTGGTCGGCATCTACGTCTTGGTGTGGAAGCGCCGCCGCTTTTTGCGCGCCGCGCCGCAGTACGTCCCTCTGGCGGCGCTCGCCTGCGTGCTCGCCTTCACCGTGTGCAACAAGGTCCTTTCGCCGCAGTTTCTGGTGTGGACCTTCCCGCTGGTCGCGCTCGTCAGCGCCGGCCGGGGACGCGGCCAGCGGATCTGCGGGCTGCTCACGCTGACCGCCATCCTGCTCACGCAGATCGAGTTTCCCGCCCTCTACTGGCAGATGGTGGCGCTGGAGCCCGGGCCCGTGACGGTGGTGCTCGTGCGCAATGTCGTCCTCGTCGCCGCGGCGCTCGTGGCCGTGGACACCCTCTGGCGCCTGCCAGAGTCCGTGGAGGGAGCGGCGGCGGGAGACTGACGCAGGCGGAGGAGGGGCCGAAGCCGGGAGGACGCGGGACGAGCCCGGCGGCGGGAAGCCGCGGTAATCGGCGGGAAGGGCGGAGGCGGCGGGAAGCGGCGGGAAGCGGCGGGAAGCGGCGAAGGATGGAACCCGGCCGTGGCCCGGGTCTGCGGGGCGTAGCCCGGGTTTCTGGCCCGCCGCCCATCGCGTATCATGGCCGCGGTCTTCCGGCCGCGCGGCCGGCGCTGCGGCGCCGCGCGGCCCATCTCTTCGCGCGACCCAGGTGACCCGTGGACGAACGTCTCTACCGGAGCGGCAAGCAGTTCGTGAAGTTCGCCGTGGTCGGCGCCATCGGCACCGTCGTCAACCTCGCCGTCCTCAAGCTCACACTCCTGCTGTGGGGCCAGTTCAACGCGAGCACGCCGTTCGTCGTCGAAGCGTTCGCCAGCGGCCTTGCCTTCGCCGTCGCCGTGGTCAACAACTACTTGCTGAACCGCTGGTGGACGTTCCGCTCCAAGGGGACCATGGGCACGGAGTTCCTCAAGTTCCTCGTGGTCAGCATCGCCGGCCTTGCGCTCAACGAGCTCGTGTTCTACGTGTTCCGCGCGCGGCTCGACCTGCACGTCATGGTCAGCCAGCTTCTGGCGATCGCCTGCGTGCTGCCCTTCAACTTCGTCGTCAACAAGCTCTGGAGCTTCCGCGGCCTATGAACGCCGCCGCCCCGCCTCGAGCAGCGCACCGGCCAAACACACCGCTCGCCGTCGTCGTGAGCGTCGTCCTCACCGCGCTCGTGCTCGTCCTCCTCCTCCCGAATCTGTGGTACCAGCTGCACGACGTCAGCGACATCCCCGTGTACCAGCAGTACTCGCTACGCATGGCCAACGGCGAGCGCCCGTTCACGCACACTTTCGAAGTCGAGTATCCCCCGCTCGCCGTGCCGATCTTCCGGGTGCCCGGGCACTCGAACGACCCGGACGCGTACACTCACTGGTTCACGATCACCATGGGGATCATCACGATGCTCACGGCGGCGGTCACGGCCCTCGTGGCCTGCCGCTACTGGCCGCGCGGCGGACGCGCTTACGTGGCCGCGGTGCTCTTCCCGGTGGCGGTGGCGCTCACCGGGGCGATCATCGTGAACCGCTATGACGCGGCCGTGGCGCTGCTCATCGCGGCCTTCATCCTGTGCCTCTCGGCGCGCTGGCTCACCGCGGCCGCGTTCGTTCTCGGCATGGGATTCTCGCTCAAGCTCACGCCGGCGGCCATGCTGCCGCTGGTGCTGGTCCTCGCCGGGCACCCGCGCCGCTGGGCGTGGCCGCTGGTGGCATTCGTGGCCGCGGCGGCGGCGCCGTTCCTGCCGTACCTGTTCTCGTCGCCCAGCGGCCTGTGGTACGTCTTTCAGTACCACCTCGAGCGGCCGCTGCAGATTGAGAGCGTGCTGGGCACGCCGATGCTGTTTGGCAAGCTCATCGGCGTCACCCAGGCCGCCTGGGGCCACAGCCACGGCTCGCACATCCTTCTGGCCCGCGGCGCCGGGTTCGCGGCCACGGCCTCGGGCGGCCTCACCTTGCTGGCTGTGGCGGGCGTCTACCTGCTCATCTGGCGGCGCCGCGAAAGGCTGCGCGCGGCGGCGCCGGACCAGGCCATCGCGGTGCTCGCGCTGATCCTCGCGCTGATGACCTTCGGCAAGGTGCTGAGCCCGCAGTACTTCATCTGGACGCTCCCCGCGTGGGCGCTCGTCGCGGCCCGCGACCGCGTGCTCGCCATCCTCGGCGGGCTCACCCTGCTGCTCACCCAGGTCGAGTTCCCGGCGCTCTACTGGCGCTTTCTCGACATGCGGCCGGAGTCGGTGGCGATCGTCGTCACGCGAAACACGCTGCTGGTGGTGTTCTTTGGGGTTGCGGCTTGGCGGTTGTGGGGGCTCGCGCAGGTGTCGTTGATGGACAAGCCGAAGGCCTGAGTCAGGAACAGCGTCAGGACCACGGCTGCGCCGCCAGAGGACCAAGGCCAGACCGCGGGATCCATCATCCGGCCCCGGCGGCGGCTCTGCACGCGCCCACCAGATGGCTGGCCGTGGCCGTCGCCGGCGTCCTCACCCTGCTCGTGATGGGCGTGCTCTCCCCAGCTTCTGGTGCAGGATGCTCGGCATCACCGACCTGACTGTCTACCACGGCTACGCTGAGCGCAACGGGAACGGGGAGTCACCGTGCACGTCAGTGTTCCCACTGGAGTATCCGCCGCCAGCCGTGGCCCTGCTCTGCATTCCCGTCCACACGGGCAACGACGCCGTCTACGGCGTGCTGTTCAACGTCCTGCTGATGGAAGCGTTCACCATCGCGACCAGGGTGGTCATCGCCAACGTCGCCTGCCGCCTGTGGCCGCGGGGAGGGCGCGCCTACGTCGCCGCGGCGCTTCTCATCGCCATCTTCCTGTTGTGCGTCGTCGGGCGCTCGTACACCGCTGCAGGATTCGTGATCGGCATGGGCTTCGCGCTCAAGCTCACCCCGCTCGCGCTGCTGCCGCTGGTGCTGATGCTCGCCGGGCCTCGACGCGGGGGTGCTACTCTCTTCCCAAAGGGTGTGCGATGGCCGGCATTACCTTGGATGACTGTCGCCGTCGTTCCCAACCGGAATCGAGTGACGTAGACTGGCGCTTCCTACGGAGGAAGGGCTTGTGGCGATACATCTTCTGCCAGGGGTGGGGGCTCAAGCGAGGAAACAGTGAAGTCGAACTCCGCTTCCAGGCTACCAGGGCAACCCCCAAGCGGGAGGCTGGTCATGCTTGGTGACAAAGAGAGGCATCGGCGTCGCCCCAGGAACATCGTCGGCGGCCTGATCCTCGCGCTCATCGTCGTTGGCATTGTAGGTGTGTGCGTGGTGGACCGGGTGGACGGCGCCCACGACAGCATGTCCCTCATAGAGCCGCTCGCCCGGCCGCTGCCGGCCGGAGCGGACGCCAATACCGCGCCCCCAGCTGCACCGGTCAAGCTGGTCTTCATCCACCACTCCACGGGGCAGGCGTGGCTCGACGATGGTCACGGCGGCCTCGGCATCGCCCTTCGGGACAACAACTACTTCGTCAGCGACACCAACTACGAATGGGGTCCGGACGCGATCGGCGACCGCACCGACATCGGCCACTGGTGGACGTGGTTCCGCAGCCCCTCGTCGACCGCCTACCTGGCCGCCCTCTACGCGGAGAGCGGCCAGCACTGCGGCTACTCGCGCCTCGCCACCGACCCCGGCGGTCCCAACGAGATCGTGATGTTCAAGAGCTGCTACCCGAACTCGGAGCTGAGCGGCCCCGACAGCCCCGTCCCCGCCATCGCCGACAACCCCTTGAAGGGACAGTACTGCGGCGGGAGTGACTTCACCGTCGCCAACGCCAAGGGCATCTACATCGACCTCCTCGAGTG
>Ga0194044_10000219_pt1 | contig 26994 bp, 31 predicted proteins | sample JunL4417m_MetaG_FD_155460 | JGI IMG/M metagenome (GOLD analysis project Ga0194044, IMG submission 155460) | Anoxic zone freshwater microbial communities from boreal shield lake in IISD Experimental Lakes Area, Ontario, Canada - Jun2016-L442-17m | ecosystem: Environmental > Aquatic > Freshwater...
GGGATACAAAGCAGTCACGTTCCATGACCAAAACGTGCCATATGAAAACGACACATGGGGTTTGTACAACCTGACTGAAGACTTCTCGGAAATGCACGACCTGTCGTCGAAAGAACCAGAACGCCTGAAGAAGATGATTGGTCTGTGGTGGGAAGAAGCAGAAAAGTACGGAGTTCTTCCACTTGATGATCGCGGTATTGAAATCTTTGGTACAAAATCGCGTCCTGGGTCTCCGCACTACGGCAACACGTATACGTATTACCCACCGATTGCTCACATTCCATCGGATGCGTGCCCAATGTTGAGTGGTCGTGCGTGGACGTTTACGGCTGATATTGAAGTGGGAAGCACCCCGCTTGAAGGTGTTATTTATGCCCGCGGTGGACACAACATTGGACACTCAATGTTCATTCGCAATGGAGAGTTGAATTTCTATTACAACGCGCTTGGCAAACATCAACGAGCAAGCGCTCCAGTTTCTCTTTCAGCAGGCAAGCACATACTTGCAGCACGATTTGATCGAGAAGGTGAAACCGGCAAGATTACGTTGTTGGTAGATGGCAAAGAAATTGGCAATGCGCACATTCCAAAGATCATGCGCATTTTAGGAAGCATGGGCATGGACTTGGGATGCGACCGGTTGTCGCCGGTATGCCCAGACTATGCAGCACCGTTTCCGTTTACGGGAAAGATCGTGCAAGCAACTTTCGAAATTCGTAGTCGTCCAACCAAAACAGATGAGCAAGCTGAAATGCGTGCAGAAGCAGCAAAGGAATAGTCATGTCGAATGAACTGATCATTGATTCACTGCAACGCCGAATGAAGGCGTTGCATTCGCTGTACGACCAGGCGCTCAGCACCATGACGCTTGAGCATGTAAATCATTTTGAGCGTGAAGGTGTGTTGCCAATTGCATTCAGCCTGTTTCACATCACCAACATGATTGATTCGTCGTTCATGTTGATTACTGGGCAAATGCCTGTGTGGAATGACGAATGGAATGCGCGAGTAATGCCTGCCATTGCAGACCATGGCAAGCACAAGACCGTAGATGAAATGATTGGCCAGCGCATTGGCAATTACGAAGCCTTTCAGGAGTATCTGCAGATCGTGTTCAACCGCGTGCACGAATGGCTTGCACAGTTGCAACCAGAGGAGCTCACTCGCGTAGTCATTCCTCGTCCGTTTGGGCCACAAATTGCAAGCACCTACAGTGCGCGCGTTGCTGGCGAAGTTGGCATCACCGTGCTGGATGCGGTGGAGTGCTGGATCTACCAACACGGACTTCGTCACATGGGAGAAATTGAATTTGCTCGCAGCCTTGTTGGCCTCGGCGGAATGACTTCCTAATTTGTAGTTAGCGGCGTGGTCCGCGAATGAGTGCACCAGGTAATTCGCCAGTGAACGCATCGTTGTCTACGGTTTGCACGCCACTGACAAACGTTTTCGCGTAACCGTTTGCGTGCTGCACGAGTCGGCGACCATTTGCGGGCAAGTCATACGCCATGTGCGGCATATCGAAGCCAAGGTTGTCGAAGTCAACAATATTGATGTCGGCTTTCAGGCCTGGCTGCAGGAGTCCACGGTCTAGTAAGCCATGCAATTCCGCAGTGTGTCGCGTTTGGCGGTACACAATGTGTTCAAGCGAGAGCTTTGGTCCGCGTGTACGGTCGCGAGCCCAGTGGGTGAGCATGAACGTGGGCATTCCGCCATCGCAAATTGCGCCACAGTGCGCACCTGCATCGCTGAGACCGTTACGCGTTTGCGGGTGCTGCATCATTTCGTAGGTCATGGACAAGTCGCCGTACATGTAATTGAAGAACGGCGAATAGATCATGCCCTTGCCACCGTTTGACAGCAGGTGGTCAACAATCAGTTTCATTGCAGGAACACCGGTTGCTTTGGACTGTTCGCCAATTGCCTGCGATGGGTGCGGTTCGTAATCGATGTTTCCACTGGTTACTGGGTACATGCGCTTTAATGCCTTAGTGACCAAGCCCTCATAAAAACCATCTTGTGGAACTTCATCGATAAAGCGCTGGCGACGCACCGGGTCATTCAATGCAGCAATTCGTTCTGCGAACGGAAGGTGCATCACTTCGTGATACGCGGGGTGGGCGAGTAATGGGTGCACGCTGCCTTCGAGGCACATCAAAATTCCGATGGAACGACCTGCGGTTTGCGCAACAATCTTCTCGCCGGTTTCGTGAGACTGCGTCAGCAACGCCAAAGTTTTGCGCCACACTTCGCTTCCGTCGTCGAGTTGGTTCACGTTCACGCTTACCGTTGCGCCGCTGCGACGTGCGAGTTCTTGCATCCAAGGCCATTCTTCAATTGGCACGCGTGTGTGCTCTGGGGAAAATTGGAAGATGCCATGACCAACACGTTTCATTGCATCGGCAATTCCGTACAACTCGTCTGGTGTTGCATTCGTTCCCGGAACAAGTTCGCCGCTCTTGCTGCGATGCAGTGGTGTGCGCGAAGTTGAGAAGCCAAGAGCACCTGCACGTAGTGCTTCCTCGGTGAGTTTGCTCATCTGCGCAATGTCATCTGCTGTTGCAACTTCATTGTTTGCTCCGCGATCGCCCATGACAAAGGCGCGCAGTGCTCCATGTGCAATTTGTGTTCCGAAGTCAATGACGTGCGGTTTGCGTTCAAGTGCGTCAAGGTATTCGGGGAACGACTCCCAATCCCATGTAATTCCTTCGACCATTGCCGAACCAGGAATATCTTCAACACCTTCCATCAGTTCGATCAGCCACTGGTGCCTCTCGGGAACTGCAGGTGCAAAACCAACTCCGCAGTTACCCATGACAGCGGTAGTTACTCCATGCCAACTACTTGGTGTCATCCACGGATCCCATGTTGCTTGGGCGTCGTAATGCGTGTGCACATCAACCCAGCCCGGTGTGACGATCAAACCATCAGCCTTAATATGCTGATGCGCGTGCGCGGTCGAAATTTCGCCAGGCGCGGCAACCTCTGTGATCACACCATCTACAAATGCAACGTCTGCAAGTCGTGCCGGTTGACCCGAACCATCAACAACAGTTCCACCAGTGATGACGGTGGTTTTCCCCGTATTCATACGAGAAATCTACCCCGATTAAGCAGGGTGAAATTTATATACAGCGGTTGGTAATGATGCCAACGCCTTCAAGCGTGGTTTCCACTACATCGCCTGGCTTCAGGTAAATCTGCGGCTTGCGGCCGTGGCCCACACCAAATGGTGAACCCGTATAAATAACGTCGCCAGGGAACAGTTCAACAATGGTGGACATGTACGCAACGATGTGCGCAATGCCAAAGATCATGTCACTGGTTTGCGTGTCTTGACGTTGTTCGCCGTTCACCGTGCAACCAAGTTGCAAGTCATCGCGCTTGTCATTGTTGGACATGTCGGTAACCCATGGTCCGATTGGGGAGTAACCAACGCGACTCTTGCCCAAACTGAACTGTGGTGGGGTACCCATGTATTGCAGTCCGCGATCAGACACGTCTTGTCCTGCGCACAAACCCGCTACATGGTCCCATGCAGTGGCTTCGTCAATATGTCGTCCGCCTTTGCCAACAATGATGACGAGTTCAGATTCGTAGTCAACAGTGTCGCTCAAAATTTCAATGTTTCCCGTTGGCGTGTTCAGCGAGCTTTGAAACTTGGCGAATACCAATGGAAGCGGCGGCAATGGGCTGCCCATTTCTGCAGCGTGCTTTCGATAGTTCAGACCAACCGCAAACATTTGTCGCGGAAGCGGTACTGGGCACAAAAGATCTGCAATTGCAATAGGCGTGCCAGTGCTTGCATCAAGAGTTGCTGCAAGTTTCTTGAGAGTGTCCCAATGTGCAAAGCACTGCATCGGGTCTGCTGACAAAGAGTTGTTACTGGCAGTAGCAACATCGATTGCGCGTGGCGAAGCAATGTCGCCAACAATGAACTGCGCACGACCTTTGAGATTGGCAAGGCGAAGAGTCATGGCTATTACCTATACGCGACCACGAGCAACACGGCGTTGAACCTCTGCCTGTGCACGAGCGACCTTGTCTTTTTCTTTGCGTTCAGCGCGAGCACGCTTCTTTTCTTCTTGTGCTGCTGCATCAATTGTTGGTGCTGCAGTTGCAGCTGTAGGTGCGTTACCCGATGAAGGAATTGCAAAACGTGGGTCGTTGTTGACCAGTTTGCGAAAACCGCCAAGTGAAACCGAGAATTGAACTGCCATGAGGCGAGTTGCATCAAGACCGAACTCTTCTATAAGCGCCGGCAACACGATGTTCAAATCTTCGAGGCTTGGGTCTTCCGATTTGTCGCCAAGAACTTCAATAGCTTTTTCTGTTGCTGCTTCACCGAACAACACGCCAGTGTCGAGGTATGCCTTGCGAGCTTTCATTGCCTCGCGAACTTTTGGTGCAACTGTTGCTGCGTCATCAAACGTTCCTGCTGGGAGTGCAAGCACCTTGGCAAGTGCGTCCCGCAACTTTTCGTCGACTGCGGCCGCTAATTTGGCAATCGACTCGTCGGTAAAGGTGGTGAATACTGCCGCGTAACGACGTTCAAGCAAAATGGTGTCGCGCGAGTTGCTGACTGGCATGTTGGGTCCTTTTCAAAGTCTGAATTGCCGCTGTGAGCGACCCTTCAGTGTGTCAGGCAAGGACCCCCGTTCCTACTCAATAACCCCAATATTCGTATGCTGAGAAGGCGATGAAGGGTGCAACTCCGGCCATGGTGATGCTTGAACGAAGCGGCGTTGCGTTTGCGGTGCACGCCTTTGATCACGATCTTGTCGATACCGAGGAACTGGGGTACGGGCGGGCTGCGGCACACGCACTTGGCGTCGATGAGTCTCGAGTGTTTAAGACACTGCTCGCACAGTCCGAAAAATCGGCCGTTGTTGCCATCGTTCCAGTAAGCGCGCAATTGTCGCTGAAGGCCCTGGCGCTCGTGCTCGGGGTGAAGCGATGCGAGATGGTGCCCGCCACTGACGCACAACGAATTACGGGTTACGTCGTTGGAGGTATTAGTCCTTTTGGGCAGAAGAAAAAACTTTTTACTGTTGTTGATGCATCGGCAATGAATTTGTCGACCATGTTCGTCAGTGGTGGTCGGCGTGGACTCGATCTGGAAGTAGCGCCTGCAGATTTATTGCGAGTTCTTGAAGCAAGAACTGGTGCTATCGCGTCCATCGATAGCTAGTGGGTGACGAGGGCTTGCACTTCGCGAACAACTATTTGATGGCTGGCTGCAAACGTGACGTCGCCAACTGTTCCACTAGAACCAAAATTGGTAGTGAACGTAATGTGCCACTGCACCGAGAGCTTCGCCGGAAACGCGCCAGATGGATGCATAGATGATGAATGAGAGTAGGTGTACATGCATTTACTACTCATCCGATCGCCAAACATTTCTATCCACGGAAGTCCTGGTCCATCACAAGTGACTGGCCCAGAGCCAAGCGCGCCATCGCCCGGATCAAAAATGAGTTTCTTGGGAGTTGCTGTTGTGGTGACCGAAATGTAACCAGCAGGAGTGGGCACACCGGCTGTTGCTTTGATCGGAACCCACATCAAGGGGTTTACCCAAAACCATGTTCCTAATTTGACGATGGCTCGCTCTGCTGGTGGAGCAAAGTTTCCCCACGGTGCAGGAATGTTGTCGTACACCACCGACGTTGCCTGCTGTGCCAGTTGCGTGGTGGAGACTTGCGGTATCCAGTGAAATGTTGTTGCCGGCTTTCGATTAAAACATGTGTATTCAAACAATCGGTAGGTAATTCCACCCGATACTTTTTCGACCATGGTCTCGTTTCCTGAATGCGCATCGTGGGGGATGGCTATCGACCATTCGCAGTCTTCGCTTGTATTCGCACTTCCAGGCGCAGCACCAAATTGAATACCCGCCATGATTTGATTTCCATTGACCGCCGCAGTGCTTGTTGAACTGCCACCGATTGAATCTCCTGCGAATACTGTGCCCGGCGTTGCACATGTATATAGGACCAATGTCGTAATCGTTAGTTTGCGAATCCACATATGTCGGCTCCAATCTTGCGTTGAGTGGCCATGAGAGAAACCCACTTCCATGTGTCATGGTCACGTTGCACGTTCCACACCATGGATGCTGAAATCACTGAGTCATCAAACACGATGTCGTCGGTAGTGCTGTCGATCTGACCAGAATCAAACAACACCACCGAGTCAAAGATGCATGTGTGCAGAGTTGCGTGAATAGGGTCGACAATTTCTACAGATTCAATACGCACGCGCAATTTGCCGGCATCGGTGCGTGTGTATAGGTGTCCCGCAATTCGTTCGCTCATGATGGACCTGAGTGAGTTGAAGAGCGGGCTGCCTGCAATGGCCATCTGCTGAACTGGACATTGTTTTGGTGTTCTGCCGCATTGTGCGCGTAGTTCAAAAATTTGGCTGAAGTCGCTAACGATACGAGAAGTGGTTTCGGTGTTGCTTGCCACCAGGGACTCAATGCGCTCGCTCGGCGCGATGGTCGTAGTTGTTGGTGCAGGCAATGTTTGCGTCACGGTGTTGAACGTGAGCTCATCGCGTGGTGCACCACAACTTGATGCGATACAAATGAACGGTGCTGCATAGCGCAGGCACCACATAAATGGTTTGGACATGTCTGCCTCCGCCGATGCAGGTATTGCCAATAGTGATGTGGACGAACTGTGTATATGGATACTGCCAAAATTTGGAGAATTTCAAAAATCGGCGATTGGGATCTGACGGTAGAGTTGATGAACCCCAAAATGAGCCAACAACACCCAGACCTTCCCGCCGAGCAGGCCTATATCGACCATGCCTATGCCTGCCTGGACAAGAGCCGCAAGGACGCTTGGCGTATTCGCGACCTGAATGAGGCCAATACGGGGGGAACTTTCCAGGCTCGCTATGAGCGCAATGCCTTTGATGAGCAATTGCTGCAGCGGCTGACCACGTTGGACTTGGGCGATGCCGCACTGGTGTTTGGTCGAATTGATCGCATTGCCGAAACGCCAGATGAAATTGAAAGTTTTCATATCGGTCGTTTGGCTGTCGCCGATGAAGCTCGTGAACCGGTGGTGGTGGACTGGCGTGCACCTGTTGCCGAACCGTTCTACCGAGCAACTGGTCGCGAGACCATGGGGCTTGCACGTCGCCGTCACTTTTCGGTTCAGGGTCGCGAGTTGCAGGGCATTGAAGACGAATTGTTTGGTGAAGGCCACTTAGGTCTTGGTCATGACGAAGGGTTAGGTGGCGATCCGCAAGCTGGAGTGAAACACGACGGCACGGGACTGCGCGGATACAGCACACTTATTTCCGCAATATCACGAGGACGCACCGGACAACTTGGCGACATTGTTGCAACCATTCAGTCGGAACAAGATCAAATTATTCGTGCACCGCAAAGTGGCGTATTAGTAGTTCAAGGCGGACCAGGAACAGGAAAGACAGTTGTTGCATTGCACCGCGCTGCGTATTTGTTGTACACCTATCGGTTCCCGCTTGAAGATCAGGGTGTATTAGTAGTTGGTCCTAACCGCGTGTTCTTGCGCTATATCGAACAAGTTCTGCCTTCACTGGGTGAAGCAGGCGTGCAACAAGTGGTGCTTGCCGACCTTGTGCCCGGTCACCGAGTGAGTCGTGTTGAAGACGACGAGACAAAGCATGTGAAGGGCGATATTCGCATGTTGAAATTCGTTTCTGCTGCAGTGAGCGACCGTGAACGCCCATTGCGTGAAGATTTAGTAATTCCATTTGGTGCTGAATATTTGCGACTTCGAGTAACGGAGTCGTCACGTATTATTCGCGATGCGCGACGTCGATATCGCCGACACAATGCCGCGGCACGATGGGTAGAAACCGAAGTGGTTGCAGCAATGGCGGCAACCAGTAAGCGTGAAGAAATTGATATTGAGGCATTGCGCGACAGTCTGCGCGATATTCCAGAATTCCGTGCTGCCATTATTCGCATGTGGCCTGTGCTCTCACCGGGTGAAGTACTGCATGACTTGTTTGGTTCGCGAGCGCTGGTTCGTTCTGCTGCACAAGGTGTATTGAAAGACAGCGAATGGCCGCTGCTCGTTCGTGAACGCGTGGAATCGCTCTCCGAAGTGCAATGGGCGGAAAGCGATGTCGCATTGCTCGATGAAGTGTTGTCGCTCATTGGTCCGCGACCTCGCAAGAGTGGTCGCATTAATGAAACTGATGAAATGCGCCTGTATGGACACATCATCATTGACGAAGTGCAAGACCTCACCCCAATGCAGTTGCGCATGATGAATCGTCGTTCTTTGAACGGTGCGATGACCGTTGTGGGTGACTTGGCGCAGGCAACAGGAGCATTTGCGCCTAATGATTGGCAGGACTTGTTGCGTTACTTGCCAACAAAGAAGGAAGCCCAGATCATTAACTTGTCTGTCGGGTATCGAATTCCAGCACAAATCATGGCCCTTGCTGACAAGGTTTTAGCTGTTGCCGCGCCCTCGCTTGTGCCGCCACAGTCAGTTCGAGAAGGCGAATTCGGACCAGACATCGTTCGCTCGTCATCGGCAGAACGGCTACTCGATGATGTCGTTACCCAAACTCGCCTGATGATTGAAAATGTCAAAGGTGGCAACGTGGCCATCGTGTGTCCAGACGCAATGACCGATTCGGTTTCTGCGGTACTGACGCGTGAAGGAGTGCAACACGGTCGCGCAAACAACACTGCACTCGATACTCGACTCACAGTTGTTCCGGTCAGCGTGGTGAAAGGTCTTGAATTAGACGGTGTGGTTGTTGTTGAACCTGCTGCCATTGTTGCAGCACAAGACCACGGATTACGTGCGTTGTATGTTGCACTAACTCGTTCTACTCAGCGACTTACCGTTGTGCACCATCGCGACTTGCCGTCAGCAATGACGAGTAATTAGTTACAACGATTCAATAACAAGCGAAAGAAAGCGCAGCGCCTTGTCAGCGTCAGCTGGGCGATTGCGGACTACGGAAGAAGTCGCTAGATCGATAATGCGTTGCATATCTTGCATGAACTGATCGCCGCGATCCGCAATTTCTGGTTGCAACACTTTCCACAATTCTTGAACTGCTGCGAGCTTTGTTTTGGCTACACCACTGTTGCTGGCGCTAATTGCTGTTGACAATTCTCCAATTGTTGTATGCAACTGTGCAAACAAATCGGTTGCAGTTCCAACGGGAACAATCGTGGTTGGCGCAACAAGCGTTGTTGTGGGTGCGGTGTCAATAATTTTTGTGGAGCACGCTGCAAGTGTGCAGATGGCCAATACGCCAAGCGAAGTACGTGAAATACGATTCATGCGAGAACAAGTATTCGGTTACTAGCGAACGAACTTATGTTGACTTCATGATCATTCAAGCGAACCGTTATTGAGCCATCGTCAGAAGTTGAAGTGACCGTGCCGGTAACACCTGGCGTAAGTTGTGCCGATTCCAAGAATTCGAGCATTCCTGGTGCGTATTCGAGTTCTTCGGGAATGCGCGAAACAGTAAATGCAGATCCAACAAGCACGTCGATAAGCGGGTGCGTTGGTTCTTGTAGGTAATTGGAACCCGGAATTGGATTGCCATGCGGACATGTAGTTGGGTTGCCAAGTAAACGAGTGATTGCATGCTCGACATCGGGGCTCAGCACGTGTTCCCATTTGCATGCTTCGTGATGGGCGAGTGCCCATGGGAGGCCCAAGATGTCAGTGAGGAAGCGCTCGGCTGTGCGATGTTTGCGAACAACAGACTCGGCAAGCAGTTCGCCTTCTGGCGTGAGCACAATTCGCGTGCCGCGCAAACGAATGAGACCCTCGGTTTCCATGCGCTTAATCATTTCGGAAACGGAAGGACGCGAAACATCAAGCCGTTCAGCAACGCGAGCCTGGATGACGTCTAAGTGGTCTTCGCGAAGTTCAAAAATGCATTCGCAGTATTCTTCAAATGCGGGGTGATGTTCGCCAGGATGCGCCATGTTTGACAGGCTACTCCGCGTCAACTCCGCGCAAGCCTGCCCACAGCAAGTTGGCGATTTGTTTACCTATTTGTTCGCCGTTAAACGCGATGTTGTTGTTGATCAGAAAGCGAGCAACACCTTCACTTGCACCAGCAACACCATGGGCAAGTGTGCGCACATGAATTGGCGCTAAGTCAATGGCAATCAGTGGTGCAATGGCTTCTGCCGAACGGTCAAGCACCCTGCGAATTGCAACCGTGAATTCATCATCGTTTTGGGTTCCGCTATCGAACAAAAATTTAAATGCGTTCTTATCGCGTTCGACCCATTTAAAAAATGCAATTGTTCCTGCTTCAACTTGAGCGTGACCGTCAGAGAGCCCATTCGTTGCTGCGGCGAGAACTTCAATCATGCGATCACCAACGTGGTCAATGATCGCTAGAAACAATGCGCGCTTAGATTCATAATGCTGGTACACCACTGGCTTCGTTACGCCTGCAGCTTCGGCGATGTCGTTCATTGACGTGTTGTGAAAACCTTTAGAAGCAAATACCGAAAGCGCAACGTCGAGTACTTGTTCCTTGCGTTCAAGTGCGTGGAGTCGAAGAGCCATGGCGTTGCGGAACGACTTAGTTGCCGTTGAGGCGGTCTTCCTTCTCGGCCGCTTTAATTGCGTATCCGAGAACGATGGATGGTGCAAGGAGAATTGAGCCAACAACAAGGCCGCCCGTTGCAAGTTTGCCAACAAGCGGGGTGAATGAAGTGGCCAACCCGGTAAACACCGCAACGATGGAGATGCCAAAACTGAGGTATCCAACACGCTTGGCGAGCCTGGTCCAGCGATCGATTAGCGCACGGCGCTGGCGAACAGGGTCGCCTGAAACATCAACAGTCCCGGCTTGTTTAGAGGGCTGAGGTGTGGAAGTCATAACCTTGCATCTCATGGTAGATGGCAGAGGTCAACAATGAGCAAGAGCATTGTTCTTGTTGAATGGCGGGACGACGTGGCTCTGCTCACACTTAACCGTCCTGAGCGCAGAAATGCTGTAGATCTTGCTTCGTTGCAACTGATTCGTGAAGCCCAGGTGGAAGCGCAAAAGCGCAAAGTGCGCGCGCTGGTGCTCACAGGATCAGCACCTGCTTTTTGTGCGGGAGCCGATTTAGCTGGAGTTCGTGAGGAAGTATTTCACGAGGCACTTAACGAAGTGCTTCGAGGATTTACACAACTGCCGTGCGTCACCATTGCGGCAATCGATGGCCCGGCACTTGGGGCAGGAGCGCAACTTGTAGTTGCCTGTGATGTACGTGTTGCAACACCGACAAGCGTGATTGGTGTTCCCGCTGCAAAATTGGGCTTAGTAGTGAACCACTGGACCATTGAACGCATTGTTCGTGAATTGTCGTGGCCAGTTGCGCGCAACATGTTGCTCACAGCCAGTACGTATTCGGCAGAAGAGCTCGTGCGTATGGGTTCAATTCAGCGCATTGGATCTCTTGTTGATGCGCTTGCGTGGGCGAGCGACATTGCAAAGCTTGCGCCACTCACTATTCGTGGTCACAAGACTGCACTCGAGTCAAGCGCAGGCGAACCAAATGTTGATGCGTTGGTTGCTGCATGTCGCGAGCAAGCACTTGCCAGCAATGATGCACGTGAGGGCAGAGAAGCGTTTTTGGAAAAGCGTCAGCCAAAGTTCACGGGTTCGTGATGTCTGCTAATTCAGTAATCAATTTTGTAGACGCGGTTGCGGTGTACAACGGGTATCCGGCATTGGCAGGAGTGACTTTGAGTGTGACTCGTAATGAAATCGTGTTGCTGCAAGGTCCAAATGGAGCCGGCAAGTCAACGTTGCTGCGTGCTTGTGCTGGTTTGATGCCAGTCATCCGTGGCACAGCGAATGTGTTGGGTTACGACTTGACCGTTGACCGCGAATCAGTTCGTGAGCGCGTGGGATTACTTGGTCATCAAAACGGATTGTTTGGCGAACTCACCATTGCAGAAAACGTTTCGTTCTGGTCAACAGTTGTTGGTGCATCAACTCAAGAGCGAAATGCCGCAATGGAGCGAATGGCCATTGATGGCAAATTGGCTGGGCGTCGTGTTTCAGAACTTTCAGCAGGACAAAAACGCCGGTGTGCATTGGCATGTCTCGTGGTGCGCCGCGCAGAGTTGTGGCTGCTCGACGAACCACATGCTGGGCTCGATGCAAAGGGTCGCGATGAAATAGATCGCATTGTTAAGGAAGCCGCAGCATCGGGAGCAACCATTGTTGTGGCGTCGCATGAAATTGAGCGAGCACAACAACTTGCCACTCGAACGGTTTCACTTGTTGCTGGTCAGGTGCGTGATTCGCAATGAGCATGTCGGTGAGTCGTATTGCGCGCGCAGTTGCGGCAAAGGATTTGCGCATTGAGTTGCGCTCGCGAGTGGTGTCCAACCAAGTGTTGCCGTTTTCTGGACTGGTCATGATCATGTTTGCATTTGCGCTTGACAACGATGACGTGCTGCAGCGTGTTGCAGGCGGGTTGGTGTGGCTGGCAACGCTATTTTCACTATTCATTTTGGTCCAGCGAACATTTGCTGTGGAGACGTACGACGGTGCTCTTGATTCGCTTCGCGTTGCTGGTGTGAATCCGCAAGGCATTTTTATCGGAAAATCTGTTGCGCTTTTTGTTCAGTTGCTTGTGTTGGAATCGGTTCTATTCATTGCCGCAATCGTGTTGTATCGAGTGAACGTAAACGGAGCTGGTGCAGTGCTTTTGGTCACTTGCGTGATGTGCGCTACTGCTGGATTGGCCTTCGTGGGTACTCTGTATGGCGGTTTGACTGCAGGTGCTCGTGGTCGTGAAACATTGCTTCCACTGCTGCTATTGCCAGTAGTTGCTCCAGTTCTTATTTGTGCAACTCGGGCAACCGAATCGGCATTTAGGAGCAGTGGGGTAACAGTTGGCGAAGGGTGGCCGTGGGTGGCGGTGCTCGCGGTGTTCGCCGCAGTATTTGGGTTAGGTGGCCTGCTGTCATTTGGCTCGCTAATTGAGGAATGATGAAGGGCAATACATATGACGACTGAGCAATTGAAATTAAAGGGCGTTGGCACTCCGGCCACTCGCGTGTATGGCCTCATGGCGCTTGTCGCATTGGGTTGGGTGTTGCTCGGCGGATTGATTTTCACTCCAGAAGACGCAGTACAAGGCGACGCAGTCCGCATTATGTACGTGCATGTGCCAACTGCGTGGGTGGCATACTTGGCCTTCATCGTTACTGGCGTTGCTTCTGCATGTTGGATGATTGGCAAAAAGCATTCGCTCGGTTTCGATCGCGTCGCTGGTGCTTCGGCCGAAGTTGGCGTGGTGTTCATGGGAATGACACTGCTAAGCGGAAGTTTGTGGGGACGTATCACCTGGGGAACGTTTTGGGTGTGGGATCCACGTCTCACCACAACCGCGTTTATGTTCGTGACGTACATCGGCTACCTAGCGGTACGCGGTTTGGGTGGAACAGCGCAGCAGCGTGCTCGTCGCTCTTCAGTAATTGCACTGCTTGCAGTACTTGAAATTCCTTTAGTGCACTTCAGTGTGGTCATGTGGCGCTCATTGCATCAGCGCGCAACAGTGTTAAGTCCAGACGGAGACATCAAAATGGATGGACTCATGCTGTTCACGCTGTTGTTCGGAGTGTTTGGGTTTTCGGTGTTGTTTGCTTGGCTTGTTTCGCACAGGCAACGCATTATGGCAATGCAAGATGCCCAACAAACTTCGGCGCTCGATGTGGCGGTTTCTGAACGATTGAATGAGGCTCGAGCATGAACCACGCAGCGTTTGTTTTCACTACGTACGGCGTTACGTTCGGCGTAATTATTGGGCTAGTGGTGTACACCGTGAAGCAAGGACGCAATTTGTCTCGCAAAGTTGCCGATAAGGACAAGCCTTGGACTTAACACCGCGCACCTCGCCAGACAATGCGCCACTTGCACCACGCAAGCGCAATCGTAAATGGAAATATGTTGCGATGTTGGTCGTCGTTGCTTCGGCAGGTGGGTTTATCGTTTCGCAATTCCTCACCTCTGCGATTGACTTTTATTGCAATGTTGACGAAATTGGACACCGCACAGGTTGCGAAGCAAATCGCAGGTTGCGAGTGCAAGGTGTTGTGGAACAGAATTCGTTGAAGTCTGGTGACGGCCGAACAACTTTCGTCATGGTGTTTAATCATCAATCAATCGACGTGGTGTACGACGGTGACCCGGGTGGAATATTCCAAGAGTGCATTCCGGTTGTTGCTCATGGTCGACTAGTTGGCGACATTTTTGAAGCAAATCGCATTGAAGTGAAACATTCAAATCAATACGTTGCAGCAAACCCCGACCGAATTGCACAATCGAAAGCACAACCGTGTTCGCAGCAAGCGGGATAAACGGCGCGATCGGTCGCGCATTTCTATTAGTCGGAATAATTGGATCGTTGTTTGGTGCGATTGCTGCATTTTCTAGCGCCCGTCAACGAGATCAAGCTGTGGCGAAATTGATTCCTCGTTTTGCAGTATTGGTATTTACAGCAGGTTTCGGTGCATTTGCAGTAATGGAACGCGCCATGATCACCCGAGATTTCTCGCTTGCATATGTGCAAAAGGTAGGCAGCATTTCTACGCCTGCAGTATTCAACTTTGCAGCAGTGTGGAGTGCGCTCGAAGGATCCATTCTCATGTGGGTGCTGATCCTTGCTGGCTACACGCTTGCGGTGACGTTCTGGCTACGCAAAAAAATGGATGATGTGTTGTCGCGCTATGCGCTTGGCGTCATGTTCATCGTGTCGATGTTTTTCTTTGTGCTTTCGTTTGGTCCTGCGAATCCGTTTGCCGCCGGACCAGCAGGTGTCTTCGATGGTCCGGGACCAAACCCGTTACTTCAAAATCATTTGCTCGTCATGTTCCATCCGCCAATGTTGTATTTGGGATACGTGGGAATGACGGTGCCATTTGCATTTGCCATTGCGGCACTCATTACTGGTCGAGTGGGCGAAGGATGGCTGTTAGCTACCAGACGCTGGACGTTGTTTGCTTGGGGCTTTCTTACCGTCGGTATCGTGCTCGGTTCGTGGTGGAGTTATGAAGTGTTGGGTTGGAGCGGCGTATGGGCATGGGACCCAGTTGAAAACGCATCGTTACTTCCATGGATTACTGCAACCGCCTACATTCACTCCGTACTCGTGCAGGAACGTCGAGGCATGTTGCGCGTGTGGAACTTGTCGCTGTTGGTTTCTACGTTTAGCCTGACAATTCTTGGAACATTCCTCACTCGCTCCGGAGTGTTGAATAGCGTGCATGCGTTTAGTCAAAGCGCTATCGGACCTTGGTTGCTCACATTCTTTGGTGTCATTGTGGTGGTTTCAGTTGGCCTGATTGGATGGCGTGGAGATCGACTGCACTCTCCTGGCAGCATTGACTCTCCACTGTCGCGCGAAGGTGCGTTTCTTGCAAACAACGTGTTGTTTAGCATTTTTGCATTCGTGGTGTTGTTGGGAACGGTGTTCCCGCTCATCGTTGAAGCGTTACAGTCGCGAACCATTGTTGTCGGTGAACCATTCTTTAATCGACTCACAATTCCAATTGGTATTGCGTTGCTCACAATTATGGCGATTGCCCCTGTGTTGCCGTGGCGTAAAGCATCGCAAGAACTGTTGTCGAAGCGATTGTTTTGGCCTGCGTGGTGCGGGGTTATTGCACTTGCGGGAAGCGTATGGGTTGGCGCAACTGGTCTTGCTCCGTTGCTCACGTTTGGCCTTGGTGGGTTTGCGGCAGGTTCCGCATTGCGCCAAGTGGTGCTTGCTACTCGCAGGCAAGGTGTGAGAGGACTTGTTGGCAGAGCTAATGGCGGAATGATCGTGCACCTCGGCGTCATCATTATTGCTGTTGCACTTGCAGCTTCAAATAGTTTCACGCACAGCCAAGAAATGAATTTAGAAGTTGGCAAAGTTGCAACGTTTAGTGGTCACACTTTTGAACTGGTTGATGTAATTGAAGTGAAAACAGATCGTGCAACTGCCGTGAAAGCTTTGGTAAAAGTTGATGGTGGCAAGGCGTATGCGCCTGCAATTACAAAATTCACTAAGCAAGGAATGAACGTCGGTACTCCATCAGTGAAATCTGGTCTGCGCAACGATATTTATCTCACACTCGAGCCACCAGTGCACCAAGACGAGAACAAGGCCCGCATCAAAGTGTTCATTAAGCCGTTGTTGCTGTGGTTGTGGATAGGCGGCGGTCTCATGGCGTTTGGAACATTGCTTGCCGCATTTCCCGGTCGACGTCGCAAGCCAACATCTCCTACTTCCGAAGATGACTTTGCCGCCGATTTATTGGAAACAGCGTGAACGAAATAGGCAATTCTCGAAGCCGCGTTGCACCGATCATCGCGTTGGTAGTGGGCGCAGTGCTGGTTGGGTTCCTGTGGGTTCTCGTTACCGCCAAGCCGAATACGGCCGATAGTGCAGATTCTCCATTGCTTGGCCAGCCAGCACCGTCAGTGGTAACGACAACGTTGAACGATGAGAACTTTGCGCTTGCCCGTCGAAAGGGAAGCTGGGTCATTTTCAACTTCTTTAACTCAACATGTGTTCCATGTGTTGCTGAACATCCTGAACTGGTTGCATTCACTAAGCGTGAATCAACTGCGGCAAACCCTGCAGAGTTATACACCGTGATTAACGACGACAATGATGATTCGGTTCGCGCATTCTTTTCTAAAAATGGTGGGGATTGGCAAAAAATCCGCGACACAGATGGCGCAATATCGGTTGCCTTCGGCGTGGCGAAAGTGCCAGAGACATGGATTATTGATCCGAATGGTTATGTGCGTTTACGTATTGCAGGGAAGCTCTCAACCGGCTTACTTGATGAGCAACTCAATTTATTGAAAAAGCAGTTTGGTTCGTGATGGCGCCTAAGTCAGTAAATAGCAAATGGTCGTGGTTGTTGCTCGTTGTCGCCGCGGTTGCACTTCTTGCATTTGGTAGCACGCGTTCATCTGGTCCGAAAACCCAGGCTGATCGCATTGATGCAATCACCAAAGTGTTGGCATGCCCAACATGCCAAGGCGAGAGTGTGTACGTGTCGCGCGCATCTGCTGCAGAATCAATTCGTGCCGAAGTTGCTCGTCAAATTTCGGGTGGCCAGCGGTCTGACGACGAAATCATTGGCTACATCGAAGCCCGTTTTGGAAGCCGCGTGTTGTTGGTGCCTCGTTCCACCGGCCTCGATTCATTGATTTGGATACTTCCTGTGTTCGCGCTGATATGTGCGGTGGGCACTTTGGGCTTTGCGTTTCGCCGCTGGAGAGTGGTGGGGAGCGATTCGGTGTCAGATGAAGATGCACAAATGGTGGAACGCGCCCTTCGTGAAGAGAAATGATGATGGACCCAGACGAACTTGCGCGCTTAGAAGAAGAACGAAACTTTCTACTTGATTCGTTGCGCGACGTTGAGCGAGAGCGTGCTGTGGGAGACATTGACGATTCCGATTATGAAACCCTGAAGTCTGGATACACACAACGCGCGGCAGATGTCTTGAAAGCGATTGAAGCCGGTCAGTCAATGTTGAAGACCCGCGCACCCAAATCTCGTGTGAAAGCAATAGCCGTAGCGTTTTTTGTCGTGGCGTTTGCATGCGGTGCAGGATGGCTTGTAGCTGCTCAATCTGGGCAACGGCTACCTGGGCAAACAAGTAGCGGTGGTATCGAAGATTCAACCGCTTCGCTGTTGTCTCAGGCACGAGCAATAAATTTCAGTGACCCTCAGAAAGCAATTGAGTTTTATAACCAGGTAGTGAAACTCGACCCTGATAACACCGAAGCGCTCACATATCGCTCATGGTTGATTGCACTCATTGCGAGAGACGCTGCAGACGACATAAAAGTGGTTGCGCTTGCCGCAGCAACGCAGGGTTTGGAACATGCAATTGAAGTTGACCCGAACTATCCGGATGCACACTGCTTCCTGGGAATTGTGCGGTTCCGTTTGGCTGCTGATGCAGCTGGAGCAAAAGAACAACTTGATATTTGTGCAGCATCGCACCCACCTGCAGAGGTGATGGGGTTTGTGACTTCAATTATTGAAGAAGTCAACACTGCACTTGCTGGCTGAGTTATTCGAAACGCGGTGGTGGCCAGGCGTGACCACCAACAAATGCACCATCACGTCGCTCAAGCACCCACACCGAACCCTTGCGTGATTCACGAAAGCCACTGACTTCCATTCCACGCCTTTCAAGTGCATCAATAACTTCAGGGATCACATCGCCGTGACTACACATCACAGCGCCCTCTGGCAACGTGTGGATCCAGTCAACGGTGTCAATGAAGTTGACACCTTCTGCAAGTAGATCGTGTCGGTGCACAGAAAGTCCGGTTTTGGCGGCAAGCGGCTCAAGCGTCTGTATGCATCGAATAAACGGACTGGAGTACAACACGGTTGGAGTATGAGCGCCAATTTCGGTGGCAATTACCACTGCCTGGCGCACACCAACTTCGTCGAGGGGTCGCAACGTATCGTCGTCGTCCCACTGGCTTCGCTTGCCAGCCTTTGCGTGGCGCACCAAAAATAGTGACATCGACACTGAATCTAGTGGCGGGTTGAGGCAAACTATCTACGAGGTAATTATGGGATTTTTTGATCGCAATCGAGAAGACGTTGTGAAGCGCGGATATGACGGCGATCGTCTTCCAAGTGGGCAGTATCTCACCGAGCGTTTTCCTGTGCTTCATGTTGGCGATGTTCCAACATACAAACCTGGCCAGTGGGATCTAAAAATTTTTGGTGCCGTAAACAACGAATTCACGCTCACATTTGACGAGCTGAAGGCAATGCCATCGACAACATTGACCACCGACATTCACTGCGTGACGAAATGGTCGAAGTTCGACACGGTATGGCGCGGTGTGAAAGTTCGCGATCTGTTTGATCGTGCAGGCGTACAACCTGAAGCTGCGTTTGTGATGGGACATGCAGAATACGGATACACCGCGAACTTGCCACTCGCCGACATTATGCGCGACGAATCAATGGTGGTGTACGAGTTTGAAGGTGAAGACATCGAACCAATTCACGGCGGTCCGGTGCGATTGTTGATTCCGAATTTGTATTTTTGGAAATCACCGAAGTGGTTGCGCGGTCTTGAATTGCGCACAACCGATGCCCCAGGTTTCTGGGAGCAAAACGGTTATCACATGTACGGCGATCCGTTTTTAGAACAACGCTTTTCGGGCGACTAAAACAACGCTAAATAGTGGTGGCGCAAAACGTGTCGCCTTGTGGCAACGACGCTGAAGTTAATGGAGAAGTGTCACCGTAAATTGCGGTGAGCATTCCTTTCACCATTCCACGATCAACTGCACAAATAACCGGGTGCTCAATTGCGACATCGCCAAACGGGCAGTGGTTGTTCACAATGCGCAGTTGATTGTTGCGTTGGTCGGTGTGTGCTGCAAAGCCATGAGCGGTAAGTGCATCGGCAACTGCTTGCATTGCGGCACGCAATGATTTGTGCCCGGCTGAAAGGTCGTCGCCTTGCATGCCAGCCGCCATTGCCAAACCGTATTGTTGGCCAACTTCTTCTGCCATTGCTTCTGCTTTATCTGGTGGAAGCAGTGCGAGAGTTTTTCCCAGCAGCGACAGCACTAAGTCGTCACTGCGAACAGGGAATGAAAGATTGGTATCGGCTGCTGCGCGGTACAACTTTGACGGCCTGCCTGCGCCTCCGCGTTCGTGGCGGTCAACGGCAACTTCGAGGTATCCGCCGGCAGACAATTTGTCGAGGTGATGTCGTGCGACGTTTGGATGGACTTCAAACTTCTCTGCTACTTGAGCGGCAGTGACACCTGACTCGCTTTCACGAGCGAACAGGTAAACAGCACGACGCGTTGGGTCTCCAAAAGCCGAGGTAATTGCAGATACCTGCGCGGTGAAGGATCCCGAGGTGAGGTTGGCAGACTTGCTCGACACACAGGTATTGTACCTATGGCCATAGTGGAAATTATTGGAGCCCCATGTCAACCCCCACAACAGATCAGATCATTGAAGCCCTCCGCCCCGTAGAGGACCCAGAACTACACCGTTCCATTGTCGACCTCGGAATGGTGCGCGACGTAGAGATGAAGAGCGGCGTAGTCAGCCTGACCGTGGTGCTGACCATTGCCGGTTGCCCGTTGCGTAATGAAATTCAAAATCGTGTTGGTACCGCGTTGCGTGCACTTGATGGTGTCAAAGATGTTGCGTTGAACTTCGGAGTGATGAACGATGAAGAGCGCGCGAAGGTTCGCGAAATGTTGCACGGCAACCCTGGTGCAACTGCAGGTTCACAGCCAGCACAAGGCCATGCATCTGGTCGCGAAATTTCATTCGCACAACCTGGCTCAAAGACTCGACCAATTTTGGTTTCGTCAGGCAAAGGTGGCGTAGGAAAATCCAGTGTCACCACAAACCTCGCAGTTGCACTTGCAGCGCAGGGATACAAAGTTGGCATTGTTGACGCCGATATTTACGGCTATTCAATTCCGCGCATGCTTGGTACCGATCGCGATCCAGTAGTGATCGACAACATGTTGTTGCCTCCAGAGATGTGGGGCGTTCGTTGCATCAGTATCGGATACTTCGTTCCCGAAGGACAAGCAGTGGTGTGGCGCGGACCAATGTTGCATAAAGCACTTGAGCAATTCCTTACCGACGTGTTCTGGGACGAACCAGATTTCTTGCTCATCGACATGCCGCCAGGAACTGGTGACATTGCATTGAGCCTCAGCCAGTACTTGCCGCGTGCCGAAGTGATCGTGGTAACAACGCCACAAGAAGCAGCGCAAAAAGTTGCCAAGTTGTCGGCAGCAATGGCCACAAAAGTGAACTTGCCTGTTCGCGGAATTATCGAAAACATGTCGTGGTTTACGGGCGACGATGGTGTTCGCTACGAACTGTTTGGCAGTGGCGGTGGGCAATCATTGGCCGACGAACTGAATGTTCCGTTGCTCGCACAAATTCCACTCATGTCTGCGTTGCGCGAAGGTGGCGACGACGGTCGACCAATTACTGCTGTTGCTCCAGACAGCGAAATTGGTCAAATCTTTGCTGGCTTGGCAAAACGCATTGCAGAAGAAATGAAGCCTAAGAAAATTTTCAGCGCAGCGCTGAAAGTGAATTAGCCTGCAAGTACTTCACTTCAACGAACGGAACAACAATGGAAATTCGCATCGGAATTCAGCAATCAGTACGTGAACTCATGGTGGAGATTGACGACGAAAAAGCGCAAGCAAAAGCAAAGACTGCAGCTGAAGCAGCACTTACCGGCAAGACCGAAGTGCTTTCTTTGGTGGATAACCGTGGTCGCGAAGTGATTGTTGCTTCGGCAAAACTTGCGTACGTGGAGTTTGGTGCACCGGAAGGCGCACGCAAGCTCGGCTTTGGGAGCTGACGCTGCCACAACTACTTGATCACCGCCTGCTCTTTGTTACGGGCAAGGGTGGCGTAGGAAAGACAACATTTGCAAGTGCTCTAGCCAGCTTTGCTGCATCTACTGGCAAGAAGACATTGATTGTCGAAATGGACGATAAGGGTGCGCTCGCGCGTTCATTGGGCACAACCGAGTTGCAATTTGTATCGCGTGAAGTTGCACCGAATCTGTTTGCGATGTCGATGAACACCGAAGATTCGTTGCGTGAATACATTCGCCTATTCGTGAAGAACCCACTCGTCAACACATTTGGTCCACTTGCCAAGATTCTGGATTTCGTTGCCAATGCGGCACCGGGAGTGAAGGAAATTCTTGCGGTTGGCAAGCTGTGTTGGGAAGTGCGTGAGCACAACTACGACATCGTCATTGTTGATGCCGAAGCAACAGGGCACATTGTTGCCCAAGTTGATGCGCCGGCAATTTTGTCGGGGTTGGTGCAGGTTGGCGTCATTCGTGAACAAACCAAGTGGATGCAGGAAATTCTGCATGACAAAGCATCTACTGGCGTAGTCATTGTGGCAACACCAGAAGAAATGCCGGTGCTTGAAACCATGCAATTGCTAAACACGCTGCAGAACACCACCAATGTTGGAGTATCTGCTGTTGTGGCCAACCGAGTGCATGACGACGTGGTGCAGGGCGGCGATGTTGCCGTGTTCGATTCGCTGTGGCAAGCCGTGCAGTCGAATGTAATGCCAAGCGACATGGGCAATGCTCTGCGGGCTCCGATGCAATTGCTCAACGTGGCAACAGAGCGACGCAAAAACGAAGTTGGCAACCTCGAACAGTTGGTTGCGCGTTCACGCGAAGGCGGAGTCATGTTTATGTCGGTGATGGACATCGATGCCCACGATCACGATGTAGTGACGCGCATGACGCAGGTGTTGAAGGAAGAACTGCAATGAGCTCGCTGCGCAACGTATTGGAAAATGGTCGTCTGGTAGTGGTAACCGGAAGTGGCGGAGTTGGCAAAACCACTATGTCGGCCGCTCTTGGTGCATACGCCGCGTCGCAATACAACCGCCGTGTGCTTGTGCTGACTGTTGACCCAGCGCGCAGGCTTGCAGACGCGCTTGGATTGGAATCGTTTGGTAACGCAGTGGTGGAAATTGAATCTTCGGCACTCACCAGAAACGGAGTGCCGCCTGCCGGACGCATGTTTGCCGCCATGATCGACACGAAAGCAAGCTGGGACGAACTGATTACACGTTGTGCGCCAACTGCCGATGTGCGCGACAAAGTGTTGTCAAACAAGCTCTATCGAAACCTCACAGAACGATTTGTGAATAGTCACGACTACATCGCAATGGAGCGACTGTTTGAGGCGCAGCAGTCGAATGACTACGACTTGGTCATTGTGGACACGCCACCTTCGCGCAATGCGCTCGATGTGTTGGATGCGCCGCGACGAATGAAAGAGTTCTTTGCTTCACGGCTACTGAAGTTGCTTACTTCGCAGGCGCAATCTCGCTTGTTCTCGCTTGCGGCAAAGCCATTCTTTTTAGTTGCAGATCGCATTCTTGGTGCACGGTTTCTCAGCGATATCACCGAGTTCTTCACGTTGTTCCGCACAATGGAAGAAGGCTTCGTGAGGCGCGCCAACGAAGTTGAAGCAGTGTTGAAGCAACACGACACTTCATTCATGGTGGTGACCACACTTGAATCTGCGCCGCTCCATGAAGCCGAATTCCTCATCGACGCTTTACGTGAGCGTGGCTTTTCACTGAACACCGTGATTGCTAATCGAGTGACGCCACAAGAATTGATTTCGCAGGCGCAATCTGCGCTATACAAATTAGAGGTATCCATTCAGGATCCCTCATTTGTGCAGGCAGTAGTGAAGGCCACGGAGGCAGTCGAGCCAACGGCTGGCCAGATTTCCCGGGTTGTCAGCACCATTGCCCGCAAGTCGGCTGAGGCGGTGCGCAAAGGGGAGGCAGAGCAATCCACGCTCGATGCACTGCGTAAACGAAGCGCGGGCTCACAGGCCGAACTATGCATCTGCGCAATAAGTGGTGCCGAAATTGCTCGCGCTACGGCACTCGTTGCTCTGGGCGAATCTGTCCACCCTGCATAGGGCAGAATAGTTTCACGCTATGCCAACGCTTGCAGAACTCGCCCACGAACACACCGAACTGGACACCGATGCGGTGAACCATTTGGGGGCGCTGGTCTCTGAGTGGGGAATGCTTGCGGACTTCTGTTTTGCAGACATGTTGTTGTATCTGCCAATCGGCGATGACGCGTGGTTGATTGCCGCTCAGGTTCGCGCTGCAACTGGTCAAACCCTGTATCACCAAGACTATGTAAATACGTGGGCAAGCGATTCTGAAAAAGTTCTGCTGAAGCGATGTTTCGAGAGCGGAGAAATTTCGCAAGGCGAAATTTTCGTGCAAGCAATTGGTGGTCCGGCAAACATGCTCACCATTCCTGTGCGTTATGACGGGAAAACTATTGCCGTGTTGTCACGCGAATGGGTAACCGACACTGCCCGACGCGCTGGCCAATTGGAATCTACGTATGCCGAAATTTTTGGGAAGTTTTCAGAAATGGTCGCGCAAGGCTTGTTTCCGTTCGAAGGTCGTGTTGCCGATGCAAGCGTTGCCCCACGTGTAGGTGACGGAGCAATTGTTCTCGATGCTCAGACGCGCGTTCGATACGCATCACCAAACGCAGTGTCTGCTTTGCACCGCGTGGGCATTAGCACGAACGCAATTGGTCAAACACTTGCCGAGCTAGGTGTAGCTGAAAGCGCTGCACGAAATGCGTACGAGCGAAAAGAACCGGTGATTGAGGAAATTGAACAAACGACTGAAGTCACGTTGCTCACACGCAGCATTCCGCTGCTCGTTGCGCACGGCGATAACGCAGAAGTAGTTGGCGGAGTACTGCTGCTTCGTGACGTTTCCGAACTTCGTCGTCGTGATCGCCTGTTGCTCACCAAAGATGCAACCATTCGCGAAATTCACCACCGCGTAAAGAACAACCTGCAGACTATTTCATCCTTGCTTCGCTTGCAGGCGCGTCGATTGGAATCGGCAGAAGCGAAAGAAGCCGTTGCCGAATCGGTGCGCCGTATTCGCACCATTGCACTTGTTCACGAAACGCTGTCGCGCGAACCTGGTGAAGACATTGCCTTCATTGAAATTGTTCGGCCACTGCTTCGCCTTGTTGAGGAAGGTCTCCAGTCTGCAGATCGTCCAGTTCAATTTGCAGTGAAGGGCGACGGTGGCCGCATGCCAGCAACTGTTGCTACTCCGCTTTCAGTAGTCATTCTTGAACTGCTGCAGAACGCAGTGGACCACGGTTTCCCTGAAGGAAGCGCTGGCGGTTCTGTTGTGGTGACGCTGAGTCATGATGACGATGCGTTGTACGTGCGAGTGTTGAACAACGGCATTGGTCTGAGCTCGGCATTTGATTTCTCGAGTGCAACAGGCCTTGGACTATCGATCGTTCGCACATTGGTGACTACCGAACTTGCAGGCACCATTGCCATGCGGGCAGGAACGAAAGCCGATGGTGACTCGGCGGGTATTACGGGAATGACAGACGGTCAGGGGACCGTGGTCGACTTGCGAGTTCCGATTACGAACTAGTTACGCAGTTGCGCGAGCAGCGCGACGGGCAGCTGCCATTTTGCGGCGAATGTCGCGGCGTTCATCTTCTGAAGTTCCACCCCAGATGCCACAGTCCTGGTTGGTTTCAATTGCGAAATCCAGGCACTCGGTCTTTACGGTGCATTCTCCACACACTGACTTCGCTGCGGTTATTTGCTGAAGCGCTTGTCCGGTGCTTCCTACGGGAAAGAACAATTCTGGGTCGGTGTCTTTGCACAGTGCTTCTTTGCGCCACGTGTAATCAGCGGATCCGAGGGCAAGGCTTGTTGCGAGAATTGACACGGTAGTCACCTTTGTAGTTCTTCGAGAGCCAGTAGGACGTTGTCACGATAGACACCGAGTAGGGCACTTTCAAGTGGAACAAGAAAATATTTTTATTTTTTTATTGTGACGATTTTGGCTGTACCCTTCGCCTGTGACCATTGCTCGTTGGGTGCCACATATTCTCAATAGCGCTCCAGCGCGGGCCCAAGTTATGGCCCACCGTGGCGCTTCTGCGGCTGAACGCGAAAACACAACAGTGGCATTTACGCGTGCTCGAGAATTGAACAGCGATGCAGCTGAGCTGGATGTTCGCTTATGTGCGTCGGGCGAAATGATTGTGCATCACAACCCAACGCTTGCCAACGGAAAAGTGTTAAGCACACTGAACATTGCAGATATCCCTGACCACATTCCAACGCTTGCTGATGCGCTTGATGCTTGCGCGGGTATGTGGGTGAACATTGAAATCAAAAATGATCCGAGCGAACCCGACTTCGACCCAGAAGACAAGTTGGCAACACTCGTCGTTGATTTCTTGCGCACGCGTGGCGCGCCAGATCAATGGTTGATCTCCTCATTTAGGCGCGAAACTATTGACGCTGTTCATCGTTTGTGGCCAGAACTTCCAACTGCGTGGCTCGACATGGTTGTTGGAGACGACAATGCAGATGCACTAGCGAAAGACCTCTTGAACTCTGGACATCAGGCATATCACCCGAATGTAAAAACATTGACGCGTTCAGTTGTCGACACCATGCATCGCAATGGTGTTGCGGTGAACACGTGGACATGCGACGACCCAGCGCGAATGGCCGAATTGGTCTCGTGGGGAATTGACGGCATCTGCACCAACGTGCCCGATGTTGCACTGAGCGTTATTGCCAACGCGAAATAAGTTTTAGAACTCGATTGTTGGTCGCACTAAGCGAAGTGCCTCGGGGCAATGCTTAATCTCAATTGAGGTGGTGTCGCCCAAGTAGTCGCCATCAAGTTGATACGGGAATGGCGCAGGGAATTCGATCTTTACATTTTCAACATCGGTTGCAATGTCGATTCCCGAAGAGGTTTCAAGCCCGCCGCGGCGCAACGCCGAATACAACGTCTTCAGCATGAGCGGGGTGGTCATCTTGCGGAAGGTAACTACAACGAGTTTCTTCTCTAGCGACGCAGCGGAGGACAAATGAATGGCGTGCTTGCCCACAAATGTGTATGGGTTGGTGTTTAAAACCACAGAAAAGAATCCGTTTGGAATTGCACGGCCGTCAATGTTCATGGTGAAGTGCGGGTACTTGCGGTCGTACGACTTAAACCATGAGTGCATTGCCGAATAGGCAAACAACGGTTGACCAACCAGACGCTTCAACGAGGAGCGACGCTCAACTTGTTCCACCACCGAAGCGTCGTATCCAATTCCTGCGTGGAAAGTGAAGTAACGACCATTGGCTTGGCCAAGACTCACGCGTTCAATTTCGTTGCGGTCGATGCCGGCCATCAATTGAGTGAGTGCAACCATCGGGTCGTTGGCAACGCCGAGTGAGCGCACGAATACGTTTGTGGAACCGCCGGGCAGCATGGCAAGTGCGGTGTCGCTACCGGCAAGGCCAGTGGCAATTTCGTTCAGCGTGCCGTCGCCGCCAAAACCGACCACGGCATCTAGCCCACGGGATGCCGTGGTCGGT
>Ga0194044_10000227_pt1 | contig 26734 bp, 28 predicted proteins | sample JunL4417m_MetaG_FD_155460 | JGI IMG/M metagenome (GOLD analysis project Ga0194044, IMG submission 155460) | Anoxic zone freshwater microbial communities from boreal shield lake in IISD Experimental Lakes Area, Ontario, Canada - Jun2016-L442-17m | ecosystem: Environmental > Aquatic > Freshwater...
TCCATTATTATTCACCTTGCAATGAAATTGATCGTTCTCTTTAAGTCATAAATACTTCGTAACTGCCGGGAGAGACATAAGCCCACCAGATTCAATACTCTTATTCGGACCGGCATCCATCCCGCATCTGCTGCTGCCAGGAACTGGCATAGCGCCCGCCAAGCGCCACCAGATCGTTATGACTGCCGGATTCAACGATCTGGCCTTGATCCATCACATGGATGATATCTGCCTGCATGGCGCTGGTAAACCGGTGGGTGATAATCAGAGCGGTGCGACCAGCCACAAGATTTCGAAAACGTCCCAGCCAGGCCGCTTCGGCCCACGAATCCATCGAGCTCGTAGGTTCGTCCAGAATCACAAAGTCGGCCTGCCGAATAAATGCCCGGGCCAGCGCCAGGCGTTGCCATTCCCCAATACTGAGTTCTGCATAACCAAACCATTTACCCAGCAGGGTATCATAGCCCTCCGGGAGGCGGTCAATAATGGTATCGGCCCCAGCACTAACTGCGGCAGTTGAGATAAGAAGTTGGTTCGGATTTGCGGCGATATCCCCAAAAGCGATGTTGTTGGATGCTGTGTCATGGTAGGTGAGCGGTCGCTGAAACAGGACGGTGGTGCGCCGCCGTAAATCATCCATGGCCATCTGACGCAAATCGATCCCATCCCAGGTAACTCGCCCCCCATCCGGGTCATAAAACCGGCATAACAATTTGATGAGGGTGCTTTTACCCGCACCATTCACGCCGACTATGGCCACTATCTGGCCGGCAGGAATGGTCAAATTGAAATTTTGCAAGGCTTTGCGTCCATTGCCAGGATATCCAAACACCACCTGCTCCAGACAGATACCATGATTCAATCCAGGAGAGGAAATGATTGGTTCGGCGGGGTCAAGCAGGATAGGCTCCAGTTCCAAAAATGTGAACAAATCCTCAAGAAACAATAGATTTCGGTAAATGTCGCTCATGCCGGTAAGCACCCCGCGCATTAGCCGCTGACCCTGATTCATGGCCTGCCAGAACATGGCCAGTTCCCCCATGCTGAATGCGCCTTGAACAGCCCGCCAACCCACCCAGCCAAAAGACAGTGACATGGCTGCAAAACCAAACAGTCCGGCGCTGATCTTGCCCTGCATTTGTCGCCAGGATAGATAAAGACGCTCATCACGAACCTTGTGGCTCAACCGCTGATACCTGCTCATAAAAAAATGACCCAATTGGAACAAACGCAGTTCTGCTGCTGCGTTATCGCTTGTTAAAATCTGATGCATATATTGGAGACGGCGGTGGTTGCGCGAATTGTGCTTGCGCCAAAGGTGAAATTGCCAGGTGGCGCGCATGGTTACCCATAGGGCCGGCAATGTTCCAGTCACCAGAACTGCAGGCATCCACCAGGTGAAACGTAGCAACACCCCAATCATGGCCAGCAGCGTAATGACGTTTTGCAGTAAATCTCCTAAGCTCCTCAGCAATCCCAAAGGCCGATCAATGGCTTCTGTGCTGGCCCGTCGCAACAGATCATAGTAATCTGGAGATTCGAAGACACTCATATCCACTGAGATCGCCCTGGCCTGAATCAATCGCTGCATGTGGTCTTGGGTGCGTTCGGTTAAAACGGATTCCAGGTATGAGGCGACACTGCTGAACACTTCTCCGGCAAGCAGCAAAATTCCAAAAAGCAGCAATGGCGACATCAAAGGCCTGGCCGATTCCCACTCTCTGGTGGAAGCCATCACAGACACGAAGCCATCCACCAGGCTGCGAGTCTGATAGACCATGGCACCGGGCAAAATCCCCATCATGAAGATCAGAACAACCAATGCCGTGGCAGGTACTGGAGCCGCTGACCAAACCAGTCCAAGAGCGCGCGGGACATAGCGAAGTTGCTTCAGTTGCTCCCTGGGGGTTAATAGTTGTGATATCCGCTTTTCCTGTATCCGGCCCCGGGCATAACGTAACCGATCTCTGAATCTCACAGGATTGCGGACTGTATTGGTGCGATTTCGGGATGGGGCCAGCCGATTTCATCCACTTCATGGATGGGATCCAACAGCAGCAAGTCCGCCATGTCGGTATATTTTACCAAAGCCGGCGACTGAAACAAGGGGCGTGAAGCAGATGTAAATGTATCAGAATGAACTTGGCGGGCATCCAATAATTTATTTTCAGAACAAATTAATCCATCCTGCTGCAACTCCTCCAGCAGATTGAGGGTCGCAGAACGAATGGTGTCTGGATATCCCTCATACCTTTCAGTCATGCAGGCGATCATTTCTTCGATCGTCATACCCTGTTCCATCAATGTCCATATCACCCCGCCAGTACCCTGCAGGCTGTAATAGGCACCGGTCTCCAGGCTGACAATCACGGCCTCGCCTTCAATCACTTCGCCGATAACTTGTGGATTGTTCATTTTAAATCGTTGGTTATTCTGCATGATATCTCCTGTGGTATAGGCATGTTATACCAATTATAGCATATATCGTAGTACTTGATGCCAAAAATAACACTTGACACACTTTATAAATCATCCTGGCAGGAATTCTTACCCTCGTTTTCAAGGAGGCTGAGTCCAGTGCATGCCGATCACAAACTTGCCTGGCATTTGAGTGTTGTGGATCACCAGATCAGCAACAATTGACAGACATCTGATGGTGCAGACGTAGCTCTGCACCTTGGATTACATACCCAATGTATGAAATAAATAATTGATTTTATTGATAATAACTTAAGTTTCAAATGCAAATTGAAGCTGTATAGCAGCTCAAGGCTAAATGATAAACCTCAGATGCAGCAGCCCGAATCAGGATGTCATTCCGAGTCATTTGCAAAACTGTCCTCAATACCACTGCAAACTATTGTGGTCAAGCAAAAAGTTAGAATTGCTGACAATGAATAATTCTTGCTTACCACAAAATTTAAGTATGATACCACTTTATTTCACAGCCCCACTGATTCAACCCACACTTTTTTTTATGAACAACCACGCCGATGCCAAGAATTTTCTGAACTCCTGCCTGTCTTAATTCTAAAGCGTAATGCCTGTCTTTAATTTGTTTGAGTGCGCTTTTCATGGCGGTTTTGGGTGTCTTATCATACCAGCCCTTTCAAGGTGGCAGTAATCGCTTATGTTGAGCTCAACATAAGCGATTATTAAACCCTGAGCAACTTGACAAATGGTTCGCCAAAATATCAACATCCCAATATACACGCACATTACTGTTCTCAACAATTTTTGATATTATGTGCCATGTTGTCCTTGGCAGCAGAAAATCTGTGAATGCAGCATTCATGGCAAGCCATGATGGAATCAATGTATCAATAACATCAGTATACAATAAGCTGAACAGCATAGAAATAAATACCTCAGTGGAATTAGATGGCTTTCGGAATGTCATTCACATCAATTGACAGGAACCAGCGGACACGCGCGTTTTCATATTCCAGATAGCCGCCCGCCTTGGTATCGCTTATATAGTGAACCCGGTTTTCCTGAAGTGCGCCGAAAACAAAATACAGCATATCGTAAAAATGAACACCAATATCGGTTGCAATACCGCCCGATTTTTTGATGTCGCCCTTCCATGAGTGCAGATACCAGTTTCCCCTGGAGGTGATGTATGAGAGATCCACCTCGTATTTGGATTTGGAAGCCGCTTTGGCGACCTTTTCTTTCAGGGCGATGATGGAAGGATGCAGGCGAAGCTGCAAAATGCTGTTGACTTTCTTTCCCGTTTCCTGCTCGATTTCCTTGATACCGTCGATGTTCCAGGGGTTTAAAACAAGCGGCTTTTCGCAGATGGCATCCGCGCCGGAGCGCAGGGCAAAGCGCATGTGGGAATCGTGAAGGTAATTCGGAGAACAGATCGATACGAAGTGAATCTGGCGGTCATGTCTTACCCGGCGCAACTTATCAACATGGCGGTCGAACCGCTCAAACTCCGTAAAAAAAATCGGCATCGGGGAAATAGCTGTCAATAATGCCTACGGAATCACTTGGGTCCATTGTCGCAACAAGCTGATTGCCCGTATCCTGGATGGCCTTCATGTGACGGGGAGCGATGTAGCCGGCGGCGCCGATGAGTGCGAAATTTTTCATCTGATTTTCCTTTTTAAACCAAGTTGAGAAGGTGGACATTATGATCCTGATCTATCGTACTTTTCTGACTTTGGTAATGTTGGGGAATTGACCCATTCACCGATATTTTATACAGCTCCGCCCCTTGGATTACATACCCAAATTGTAGATAACATATTAAATTACTTACTATTTATGAACAAATTGACCACAGCAGCCGCATCGGGAGTGTCGGGGGCGACGCCTCTTACCACTTCGGGATCTGCTGAAACTCTCCAAGCGATTTCCAGAGCTCCGTAAAGATAGCTGCGTGTCAGCATAAAGATATATCCCGGCGGCTGTCTTTCGAGAATATAACCTTTTTGTACAGAATCAGCAATGATGTAACTGTCATCAATTTTTGCCAGCACTCGCGCATGCTCCAGTGCGTCCCCCTTCCTTCCGGAAGTGAGATAATGAAGGGCAAGGGCATATCTCAGCGGTGCGTTCACCGGGTAAGCATTCGCCGCTTTCTTCAGCTCTTCGGATGCCAGCCCCGGTTCGCCCCTGTTATCGTAAAGCAGCCCGAGGGCCAGGTGAATATCGGGGTGAGCAGGCAAGTGCAACTGCCCGCTGGAGGTGATAAAGCGCCTTGTCTGATGCGTCAGCGGGTAATATAGCGTTGGCCGGTATTGGGGTGTTAAGGGAAAGCATGATCTCCGACCACTTACCGAGCCGGTTATAAATGTCCGCGATGGCGCGTTGGTAAAGGGAACGCGATGGGACTATGGCGGCAGCCTTTTGCAGAGCGCCGATGGTCGCAAGGTAAGCGGGCATTGTCCTCTCCGAAATAAGCATGACATCAAGGCCTTCCGTAGTTTCGTCATCAAGGATATAAGGAACCTGTCGGTAGTAATAGTCGGCTGCAAGGTCCCGGATGGGGAAGGACAGCGTGACAAAGGCCAGGATGAGAATGGCGGCGATAAGAGTGACTTTATTCACAAGCAATGTTTGTTTACCCCAAGACCAAAGACTCAAACCGTACTGGAACGTCGGTGTATTCGGTCCGTAGGTTCGCTGGAAATTGTTTTCCCAGATCCTGATAAAGTTCAATAACAGCGGCAATTGCATCTTGAACACATGAATTCAGTTCATTGAGTTCATCAATCTCTGTCACCAGTTCGGGAAGTAACGGATTAGTTATTGTCCAGCCGCCTTCCTTTTGTGGTTCGAGAATCAAGGGAATTTTTATCATTGTTTTCATACAGTCATCCTCATAAATGGTCCGATATTGTATATAGCTCCGCACTCTGAATTACATCTAAAATTGTAGATAATAGACTAAATTAATTACAATCTATTAACAATTATGTCAGCGGAACCGTGCCAGGGGCAATGCCGTTTGATCCTTTGTGCGGTAGTGGCTGACGATGACAACAACCGGACAGCTTCGGCGGACAAAAATCAACCGAGTAGCCATCCGAGGCTATGACATGCACCAGGTTTTGCCGGAAAAGATCAACGCTGAAGTCTCTGGCCTTCATGCCGAAACAATTGTTATCCGCTGTTCTCTCCAGGCTTATCCGTCTGATATGATGAATCGCTTCATCGAAGGATTTATATTTTAAGTACTCGGAAAAATCTTTCATATCCATTTGTTTACCCCCCTCATTTTGTATAGCATAACGACCGAGTAATCATTATTCTGTTAAGTTACAATCAAGCTATGTTATCCACAGAAGCACTGTTAGTAAGAGGTATGCTAAGGAGCAGGCCGTCAGGAACAGAGCGATTTTATTTGAGGGGCTGAATCCTTCTTCATACCAATGGAAATTTTTCAGAAATGTCTCATTGGCCAGAATATCCTTTTCGCCCCTGTCGATCCTTTCCAGCAGAGAGTTCACCGTCTCGATGTTCGGCCGATTGCCGGATCGTGCGATGAATTTCCGCCAAAGATCCACCGCCCGGTCTATGTGGTTCATATCGTAGAAAACGGCTCCGAGTTTGAACAGGCAATTGGGGTCGTCCGGTCTTTGCCGTACGCAACGTTCGTAGCAGGAAACCGCCTGCGAAAATTACTTTGCTGCGGCGTGTCTGGCACCCCTGAAGTTCAGAGCGTCAAAGTGGTTCATATCTAATTCAAGGGCCTTGCCGTAGCGGTGATCCGCCTTTTCATAATCTCCCATGAAAGCATGGACGGCCCCGCCGAATGCGTATTTCGAAGCTTTGTCCTTCAGCGATGCCCAAATCACGAAGATGCTCAAGCCAATGCTGAGGATGCCCGCAAAACCTGTCAAAATAAATTTCATTTCATTCTCCTTTTGAAAGAAAAATAACTATAGGAAGCCAATACCCTATTGTGCCAGGCACTCATCCAGCTTCTTTTTAAATGCTTCCAACGTAAACGGTTTCTGCAAAAACCCCATTGCTCCCCGCGCCAATATTGTTTTGGCATGATCATTGGCGCTATATCCGCCCCAATCGACAGGACGCTTTCATCATCATCATCCACCATCAGAATTGTCCTGACCCTTTTGGGCCCGGCTTCCGCAACCGGTGTTTTCTCTATAAGCACCTGGATCGCAATCTGATCTTTTTCTCCGCTCTTATCGCTCAAAAGATTCCGGAACCATCGCCGTATTCGCCCCATTGTACCAGGCAAAGGCAAGGGGGCTTCTCTATCCATCACAGTATCAGCAACTTCAGGTTCCGGCCCCTTATCCTGGATATCAATTTGCGGACAATCAGTATCCTCGGTGGGCTACCCACATAAGGCGGGACAGTTTTAATCTCAAGTACTTACGGTCGCAATCCATCTACGTTGCCTGGACAGGGCCAATTCCGGCATTTGAGTGATGAGCCACATCGAAAGTGTCCCGGCTTATGTGGGTAGCCGTTCACAGTTCTTTTTTCATTGCTTGATTCAACCGGTCGAACTGCGCTTCAAGTTCAGGCATTTGTCTTGTGACGGCGTTCAAATCTCCGGCTTTGGCTGCTTTCTCCATCTCGAAAGCCACCTCCCGCAGGCGCCCTCCTCCCATATTAGCAGAAGCGCCTCTGATGGTGTGGGCTTGGTGTTCGGCGCCTGTTACATCTCCGGTTTCCAGATATCTCTTCATCGTTGAGATCCGCTCCGGGATGTCTTTCAGAAACCTTTCAACCAACATTCGCGCCAGATTTTCGTCATTCATCAACCGAGACATCAAGCCGGCCCGATCGAAAATCAATGATGAACAGGAGGCATCTTCTTCAGTTTCGTTCTTTTTCATCACTTCTGCGCATCGGTCATCATTTTCCTTCGGTAGCCATTTATCCGGCACTTCCACCAACGCCTGAAGTGATATCGGTTTAGTAACATAGTCATTCATGCCCGCCTCAATACAGCGATCCCGGTCTCCCTGCATGGCGTGGGCCGTCATGGCGATAATAGGAATTACGAATGCGGATACAATTCGAATGCTGCTTTCGATGTGGTAGATTGTATTTTTCAAAGGCCTTTTTCGAAAATTGAGGAGTTGAAGATATATGCCCGTATTTTTTGAGAAAGAACAACATGTTTTGATTCAGATTGAATCTTATGATGGTATGAGGATGTTATTACCCGGACTTTTTTGACTTCATCCAAATCATTCAAAAAGATGAGGAGGGGGGATTCTTTGCCGTTTAGCATAGCAAGTGTGTATTGTGAAATGGCTATGCCAAAATTCATCTGGGTGTGTGAAATATCCACCCATGACTTATTCAAAGATGGTAAGATTGCCGGAGACATACTCTTTGACGCAACCGCAAATCCTTATGACAGGAGAAGCTTTTTATCCATCCACTACCCGGACTTTTTGTTACTGAACAATAGAGATTTCTTGACAGATGACCCCAAACGATTGACCCTCCATGCGAGACGGACGAAATTATTCCGTACGATTGTTATGTGAATAACCTTAGCGAGGTATGAAATGAATTCATTAAAGAAGCTTAAAATGAAGAAGGTAAAGAATCTATTTTCTTCAAAAGAGGATGTTAGTAAAGTATTTGCTTCCCTGGAGCAGAAAACCGCTCAAGCCTTTGCGGACTTTGCCAAGTCTAAACAGAAAGTTTTGGAAATGGCCCACCTGAAATATCTTGACTGAGTTTCACCTAATTCCTGCAATGACATATTACCTTCTTCCCGTCCCTCCCGATGTCCCCGCCCATAATGAGATTTCACCATGCTGGCGCGCTGATGCAGCTCCATTTCCCAGCTCTCATACTCCCGGCGTTGCTTGTCATCCAATTTGAGAATAGCCAGTTGTTCGTTGGCTACGGCCAGTCCTTTAGCGCTGAATTCCGGCCGGATGGATTCATTTTTAGAAAATAAATCCATTCATCCAGTCCGTCTTTGGCGATGTCATTTAAGTTATTGATTTTCAGAAAATAATACTCAAGATATAAACCTGCAGGCGTTTGCATGTCGTAAGCCAGTTTTTGATCATCATCAAGCTTGAGTTCATCGTTAAAGTGCAATCCGCAGAAACCGGCTGTCCCATGATAGACATAATCATTGCCAGAGCCCAGGTTAAAATAGACCACGCTGCCCGAGATCACTTTCTTGATCTGCTCATAGGAAACACCCTGGGGAAGATTGTCCACCACGCATTTTGAAACGCCATAAAGAATTCGGTGAAGATAGTCATCCTGACGATCCGCCTGCACCGCGATGATGATCAATGCCCCATCAATCCAGAGGACTGCGAACCACCAGTCCGCCTTTATTCAGAACATAGGTGTAAACCATCGTCGTTGTTACGTCTTTATGCCCCAGCAACTTCTGAACCATCTGGATCTCACATCCGCCTTCAAGCAGATGTATTGCAAAACTATGGCGAAAAGTGTGGCAACTGATCACTTTGCCGATTTTAGCTTTCTTTGCCGCAGTTTTCACTGCACGCTGTAAGCCGCACTCGTCCAGATGATGTCGCCGGATAATTCCGGAGCGCGGGTCTTTCGATAATTTGTGAGACGGAAACACATACTGCCAACACCATTCCTTATTTGCATTCGGATATTCCTTTTCGAGTGCTAACGGAAGATACACTTCTCCGTAACCTTCGAATAAGTCTTTGTCATGCAGCGCTTTTGAATATTGCAACTGCTGCCTGATCGGTATTTTTAGACTCTCCGGGAAAACCGTAACTCGATCCTTGCCGCCTTTTGCCTCGCGAACAACAATGATCTTTTGCTCATAATCAACGTCTTTGACACGCAGGCGCAAGCATTCCATGAGGCGTATTCCGGTGCCGAACAGCAGTTTTGCCATAAGCTGGTGCGTACCCGGAGGAATCTCTCTGATCAGCCGCATTGTCTCGGCTTTTGTCATAACCGTAGGATAGCGCATAGGGATTTTAGCACGAACATAACTATTAGGAATTGTAAGGTCTTGATGTAGTACATGCTTGTAAAGGAAGAGCAATGCGCTGAAAGCCTGATTCTGTGTGGATGCCGAAACATTGCAAACATTAGCCAGATGTTTCACAAATAATTCGATTTCAGCTCCATCCATGTCTTCCGGATGCCGCATGTTATGAAACAGGATATAACGTTTGATCCAGTCAACATAGTTGGTTTCGGTGCGAACAGAATAATTTTTCAGCCGGATGGCATCACGCACCTGATTGAGCAGCTTCTGCAGGCATTTTTCGTCTAAGTTTGAAGTGGTCATGATATTCCCAATGAAATTCAGTCTGATTTTTTATTCTGTTATTAGGAGTTAATTTTTTTATTTTAGAATCTTGAGATTAACCCTTTATTTCATCATTTGCAATCTGAATGTGCCACTGATCACAGATTCACTCAGGATTGCCGCCTTCAGTTAATCACAATGCGGTTTTGGCTCCAAGATGCCAACCACAAAATCCGGTAGAATCAGTGGTATTCATCCAGCAGTATGTGGTGGAATATCTGCAGGTACTTCTCCCTGATTTTCGGATTGTTTCTTAACAGACCGCAGACTGCAATTTATTAAAAACACCGATGGTGTTGATGTTTAATCACCCTTCTTGCTTTTTTTTGTGAAAGTGCTATTCGCACGGTTTACAACGAAAGATATCTACTGTATTATATTAAGTTAAGTTAAGTTAAGTTAAGTTAAGTTAAGTTAAAGATATGAGTCTTTCATACGAAAGGATGAATACCCATGCATGAAATGGGCATCGCTATGCAGGTTGTCGAGATCGCTGCTGCTTCAATTCCCGAACACCTGAAAAACAGCCGGGTCCAGGGTGTCTATCTGAAGATCGGCAAACTGTCTTCCGTGGTTCCGGACAGTCTCAGGTTCTGTTTTGATATTGTCTCCAAAGACTCTGCGATTGCCGGGGCCACACTGTATATTGAGGAGATTCCCGTGACAGCCCTGTGTAAATCCTGCGATAATCACTGGACAATTACCGGACCGGCCTTTTCCTGCCCCGGGTGTGGCAGCGGCAAGATAGTGCTGATCTCCGGCCAGGAACTGGACATTTCATCAATCGAGATTGAAGATGATTCAAACGGCGAGCAAAATTCAGCGAACGCGTAGTTTCTGCAGGCCGCTGATTACCTCTTTGAAAAAGGAAATTCGTTATGGAAATAAAAGTTGTTCGAAAGGTTCTGGACGTGAATAACACCATGGCCGCGCTGAACCGGAAACTGTTTACAGACGAAAAAGTGTTTGTGCTGAATGTCATGAGTTCTCCGGGTTCCGGAAAAACCACGATGCTGGGGAAAACCATCAGTCGATTGATGCCGGATGTCCGTACCGCCGTCATTGTCGGAGATGTCAGTACGACCAATGATGCCGACCGGCTGGCCAAAACAGGAGCTCCAGTGGTTCAGGTCAATACCGATGCCTTTGGCGGAGACTGCCATCTGGCTGCCCATGTAATTGCCAAGGCTGCGGAAAACTTTACACTGGCGGATGTGGACCTGCTCATTGTTGAAAATGTGGGTAACCTGGTCTGCCCGGCGGAATTTGACATCGGAGAAGATGCCAAGGTCGTGGTACTGAGCGTCACGGAAGGAGAAGACAAGCCCCTGAAATACCCATTGATGTTCAGGGTGTGTGATGCCGCCGTTTTAAACAAAATTGATCTGCTCCCTTATTTGGAATATGATAAAGATGAAGCGGTTCGAAATATCGTTCAGATTCATCCGGGCATTCCGGTATTTGAGATATCCGCCCGAACTGAGGATGGCATGGAGTCCTGGGTGATCTGGCTTAAGGAAAAGGTGAAAGAAAAACTGAAACCATAACGCATACAGTGGGATAACGGATGAGAATCATTGCAGGTGAACTGAAAGGCCGAAGACTTCATCGCCTTGAGGGAAGGCAGACCCGGTCCATGTCAGATATCTATACGATGTAAATCGCTTTTTGGGGGTATGAAATGAAATCTTTCTCTTCCTTGTCTCTTCGGAAAAAATTGATGTTCCTGATTCTTGTCGCTGCCTTGCCTACACTGGTTATAACCTTGTTTTCAGGTCTTCGACACCGGGAACATGAAATCTTCTCGTCAAAGCAGGACATCATGCATCTGGTGCAAAGTCTGGCGGCGCAACATGAGCAGCTTGCAGACAGCACAAGGCTGATGCTCCAGACATTGGCGCAACTGCCTGAAGTTCAAAAAAACGATGTTGAGACCTGCAACAGGATATTCAGGGATATACACGAAAAGAACCCGATCTATTCCATCATAGCGGCAGCAACACCAGACGGCGACATGTTCGCCGCATCTGCGCCTTTCACTCCCGGCAGCGTTAACATTGCAGAGCGAAAAAATATCATAGATGTCATCAGAACGCGGGATTTCTCAGTCGGAGAATACATTGTCGGAAAAGTGAGCATGGCTCCGGCAATCAGTTTTACATTCCCTGTGCTGGATAAGAACAGGGAACTCATTGCCATTGTTCTCGGCAGTCTTAAACTGGATAAATTCAAAGAGTTCATGACACAGCTTAAACTGCCGGAAGGTCACATGATGAGTATAGTGGATCATAAAAATATATTGCTATACCGTTTTCCTGAAAACGAAAAGACTCCTCCAGGGATTCCTATCCCGTTAGAAACCGCACAAAGAGTACCCGACTACAGCAGAGAAGGTTTTGTGGAAGGAATCGGAAGAGACGGCGTGTCCCGTATCTATGCCTACAAAAGGTTGTCTTTACGCGATAACGAACCCTGGTATCTGACGATATACTTTGGTGTCGATAAGAGTGCGACCCTTTATCAGGCCAACGTTGAGTTAATCCTGATTCTTGTTTTTCTCGGGATTGCCAGTCTTTTCGCAATGCTGATGGTATGGATTGGGGGCAATTCCCTTCTTCTGGAACCCCTTGACAAACTTGTCACAATGACAAAACGGTTCGGCGAAGGCCAGATGCACATACGAACTGATTTTTCTCACAGAGAAGATGAACTGGGCCTGCTGGCGAACGCCTTTGATACTATGGCGGCCAAGTTGGAGGTGAGTGACCTTGAACGCAAAAATGCAGAGAACGCACTTCTAATAGGCTATGACCGGCTGGAACAACAGGTGCAGGAGCGCACCGCGCAACTGCAGCAGAAAATCGAAGCGCACAAACAGTTGCAAGCGGATTTACAGAAAAGCGATGAAAAATTCCGCACCATAGCGGATTGGGGCTGTGATTGGGAATATTGGATAGATCATAAGGGTCGATTTCTCTATACTTCTCCTTCCGTGGAGCGGATCACAGGGTATGGCCCGGATGCGTTCTTCACCGATCCCGACCTGCTAAATCGCATTGTACACCCGGATCACCGCCCCCTCTGGGATCAACACTTACAAGAGTGTCATGCGAACAGTTCCGTATCTGCGCAACTGACGTTCCGTGTGGTCACCGCCCAGGGGGATGAATGCTGGATAGACCATGTATGCCAAACGGTTTACGCCTCCGATGGCCGAAACCTGGGGCGCCGCGCTTCCAACCGCAACGTTACGGAAAAGATGCATGCGGTGGAGTCGCTGCGGGAGAGCGAGGAGAAGTTCCGCATCCTTCTTGAGGAATCACCCGACCCCGTTTTTTCCTTCACACCGGAATACCAGTACAAGTATGCCAACCTGGCCTTCGCCAAGGGGGTCGGCAAGCCGATCGAGGATATCATCGGCAAGAGTATCCATGATGTTTTTTCCAGGGAAGAGGCGGACAAGCGCGTCGTTTTTATAAGTCAGGCATTCAGCACAGGAGAAGAGAATACCTTTGAGGTGCTCGTCCCGCATCCAGGCGGAGACCGGTATTATCTGACTACGATTACTCCGATCAAGACCCCGAAAGGAAAAATCCTTTCTGCGATCTGCTCATCTAAAGACATCACCAGACTCAAGCAGGTGGAAGAGGAAATGGTCACCATGAATCGCCAACTGAAAACAGCCATGGCGCACGCCACGGAAATGGTGACTCAGGCGCAGGTCGCCACCCTTGCCAAGAGCCAGTTTCTGGCTAACATGAGCCATGAGATTCGGACACCCCTGAGCGGGGTTCTCGGCATGACCGGGCTGCTGCTCGAAACTCCCCTTGCAGAGAAGCAGCGTCACTATGCAGAGATGATCATGACAAGCGGTAAATCACTGCTTGCCGTCTTAAACGATATTCTGGATTTTTCGAAGATCGAGGCAGGAAAACTGAATCTCGAAAACGTTCCTTTCTCTCTGCAAGAGGTGATCGGCGCCGTTGTGAATATCTTCGGGTCCGAGGCTGCTAAGAAGGGGGTCAAGTTCCACATCGCCATTGACCCGGAGCTTCCCGCCGCTCTGCTGGGCGACCCCCAGCGCCTGGCCCAGGTAATCAGCAACCTGATGGGCAATGCCGTCAAGTTCACGGAGGCGGGTGACATTCAGCTTGGCGCCAGGGTCCGGCGACGGACCGCCGCGGATGTGGAGTTGGAGATTTCGGTGCAGGATACAGGCATCGGCATAACGGAAGAGGAATTGTCGCGATTGTTCACCGCGTTTGCCCAGGCCGACGCTTCCACGACCCGTCGCTTCGGTGGAAGCGGCCTGGGGCTTGCGATCAGCCGACAGTTGGTCGAACTCATGGGGGGGACGATCCGGGCGGAAAGTACACCCGGCAAGGGGAGCCTGTTTACTGTCGTTATTTCTTTCCTGATCGCCTCAGATGTCGGGCTGCTGGCGGCGTGTCCGCTGACACCGCGGGAACATTTCACCGACGTTCGGGCGCTGGTGGCGGAGGATCACGCGATCAACCGTGAGATTATCGTCGAGCTTTTACGGCAGACTGGAATTGAGGCTGATATCGCAATAAACGGCCGGGAGGCTGTTGATAGGGTACGGGCGCAGGACTATGATGTTCTGTTCATGGACATTCAGATGCCGGAGATGGACGGTCTTACAGCCACACGCGAGATTCGCAATCTGGGCAGGGAAGGCGTTGACCATTTGCCCATTCTCGCTCTGTCCAGCTACGCCGTCGTTGGCGATCGTGAAAAAAGTATAGCCGCCGGAATGAACGATCATCTTACCAAACCGATTGATCCCGAAGCTTTGAGCTCTGCGCTGCGGCGATGGCTTCCTCCGGAAAAATGCGTGGCCGTGGCTGTTGATGAGCCAAACCTGTTTACAAAACCGGACTTCATGTCCATCCCATCGCCTAAGGATCTGGACGTGGAAGAAGGGATTAACCGGCTGGGCGGCAAGAAGGAACTCTACCTGAAACTTCTGCGCGATTTTGTCGCCGCGTACGGGGAAACGCCAGAGCTGCTGCTGGAGGAACTGCGGGCGGACCGGCGAGAGAATGCGATCCACCGGATCCACGCCATCCGAGGGGTTGCCGGCAGTCTCGGCGGAAAGGAGCTGGAAGCCGCAGCCGCAGAGTTGGAAAAGGTATGCCAGGCGGCGGAGAATGTGGACAATTGCATCCCTTTTGCGGTGGGAGAACCCCTGCGCGTGTTTATCGACAACCACAAGGCGCTTATTACCGCCATCGGTGTTGTCCTTGTCCAACAGCCGGTCGTGGCAGTCAAATCAGAAAGTCCGTCGGGGACTGATGCGGAGCTGCGTCCTTTCCTGAATCCACTGAAGATAGCCCTGACGAGTAAAGAACCCCTGCCCTGCAAGAAAATTCTGGAGGTGTTGCTGAAAAGACGGTGGTCCGAAGACTATGAGAGCGGCCTGGCGGAAGTGAACCGCCTGGTTCAGCAATACAGGCTTGCGGAAGCACTCGCCTTTCTCAATAAAGAATTTGATGACGTTATGGAGAAAACGGAGGAAAGAGACGATGACTAAGATCACGATTGAGACCATGACAGAGACAAAATCAACCCTGCTGGTGGTGGATGATGTGGTGACCAACATCGACATCCTCCTTGAGGCCCTAGGGGAAGACTATACCGTGCGCGTCGCCACCAACGGCGCCGATGCCCTGAACAGTGTGAAAGAAGTCCGGCCCGATCTGATCCTTCTGGATGTGATGATGCCGGGTATGGACGGCTTCGAAGTCTGTCGCCGCCTGAAGGATGATCCGGCTTCACATGACATCCCGATCATCTTTCTCACCGCCCTGAACGAGACAACGGACAAGGTCAAGGGGTTTTCCGTCGGCGGCGTGGATTATGTAACCAAGCCGTTCCAGTCCAAGGAAGTCCGAGCGCGCGTGGATGCGCACCTGAAACTCCGCCGCCAGAAATATGAACTGCAGCAATCCTGCGACAAACTTCGCGAACTGGAGATGCAGCGCGACAGCCTGGTGCAGATGATCGTCCACGACATGCGCTCGCCGCTGTTCGCCGTCCACGGCAATCTGGAAATGGCGAAACTGGAGCCTCTTTCCGAAGATGTGGCTGATTGCATTGATAGAGCCATGAGCGGTATCGGCATACTCACGGAGATGATCTCTACCCTCCTGGACGTAAGCAAGATGGAGGCAGGACAGATGAAACTGGAGTTATCGGCGGTTGACATGAGGGATCTGGTGAGGAAAACCATTCAGATGGTCGAGCCTCTCCGGGGCCAACGCAGGCTTACCCTTACAGCGTCTGAGGAAATGGAGCCAATCGCCGGCGACGCACATCTGATTCGGCGTGTTCTTCAGAACCTCATCGGCAATGCGCTCAAGTCAACCAACAAGGATGATGGCGTCATCACCATCCGCATCGAGACTGCAGCCAGGAACAAGATGCGCGTGTCAGTGGAGGATAACGGCCACGGAATTCCGCTGGAATATCGTGAGAGGATATTTGACAAATTCTACCAGGTGGCGGCGCGCAAACGGGGTCAAGCCAACACCGGTCTTGGCCTGACGTTCTGCAAGTTAGCCGTTGAAGCTTCTGGCGGCCGGATCGGATTGGAAAGCGATGTGGGCACGGGAAGTACATTCTGGTTCGAATTGCCGCGAAGATGATTTAAGTTTTTTAGGAGGCTATTTATGAGGACATCACCATCCGCCAACGAGGCAGAAACCGTCGCTACACCCAATTTATTACATATCACACTGTCCGCACTCCGGAACTGGCGCATGGCCTGGATTGTGCTGGTGATAAGTCTAATGATGACCACCGCTACAACCCAGTACATGAAATCAATCGTGGAAAGGATTGCGGAGCAGGAATTCACCGCTCGTTGCAACGAGATTCAAAATAAAATTACAGAAAGGCTTGATGACCATGCACGCATCCTGCAGAGCGGTGCGGCGTTCTTTAATGCTTCCGAAATGATCACGCGCGAAAAATGGCGTATTTTTACCCAAATCCAGAAGATTGAGAAACAACTCCCCGGTATTCAGGGCATTGGCTTCTCGCTTCTAATCCCGCGTGAAGAGCTGTCCCGACATATACTGGAAATACGCAGTGAAGGTTTCCCGGAATACAATCTGAAACCGGATGGAGATCGGGAAATCTACTCTTCCATTATCTATCTGGAGCCGTTTTCCAATCGCAACCTGCGGGCCTTTGGCTACGACATGTTTTCGGAACCGGTGCGCCGGGCAGCCATGGAACAGGCGCGGGATACGGATGATGCTGCGCTCTCCGGCAAAGTTGTCTTAGTTCAGGAAACCAGCTACGACGTTCAAGCTGGCGTCTTGATGTATGTCCCGGTTTACCGCAAAGGCATGCCTGTCGAAACTGTAGAACAGCGCCGCGCCGCAATACATGGCTGGATTTACAGCCCCTACCGGATGAACGACTTGATGCAGGGCGTGCTGGGTGACCGTTTTCTGGGAAAAGAACAACGGCTTCATCTCCAGATATTCGATGGCTTGCAATCTTCGCCCCAAAGTCTGCTCTATGAATGTCATAATGCGGAGGAACTCTGGCCTGAAGAGCACTTCTCCCGACTGATTCCGGTTGATTTCAATGGTCAACGCTGGACACTAAAAGTTACGCAAACCGGCGGCGGGTTCTTCACTGTGGATTATATGAGTGTATGGCTCACCCTTTTCGCCGGCATTCAAATCGCGTTACTGCTGTTCGCCCTGATCCGTTCTCTGCTTCACACCCGCGCCAATGCGCTACTTATAGCAGAGGAGCTGACAAAGGTGCTGACATCAACAACAGCGCACGCCAGGGAGATGGCGGTTCGGGCGCAGGATGCCACCCTGGCCAAGAGCCGGTTTCTGGCCAACATGAGCCATGAGATTCGAACGCCTCTTAGCGGAGTTCTCGGCATGACTGGACTGCTGCTGGAGACTCCACTTACGGACAGTCAGCATCGCTATGCAGAGAAGATACTAACGAGCGGTGAATCGCTGCTTGCCATCACCAACGATATCCTTGATTTTTCGAAAATCGAGAATGGACATCTGACCATTGAAAACATTCCTTTCTCCCCGCAAGAGGTGATCGGCAATGCGATGAAGATTTTCGAATTTCGGGCTGCTGAGAAGGGTATCGCATTCCACACCGCCATTGACACGGAGCTTCCCGCTGCTCTCCTGGGCGACCCCCTGCATCTGGCCCAGGCGATCGGCAACCTGATGAACAATGCCGTCAAGTTTACGGCGGCGGGTGATATTCAGATAACGGTTAAGGTCCGGCACCGGACCGATACGGATGTGGAGCTGGAGATTTCGGTGCAGGATACAGGCATCGGCATGACGGAAGAGGAATTGTCGCGGATGTTCACTGCATTCACCCAGGCGGACGATTCCATGAGCCGTCGTTTCGGTGGAAGCGGCCTGGGGCTTGCTATCAGTCGACAGTTGCTCGAACTCATGGGGGGGACGATCCGGGCGGAAAGTACACCCGGCAGGGGGAGCCTCTTTACTGTCGTTCTTTCCTTACCAATCGCTTCTGACATCATGCGGAAGAGCCACGAATCGCCGATCCCAGCCATCAGCGTTGCACTTGCCAGACAGCCTGCCGTCTTGGCTGCCAAACCGGAAGGTCCGCCTGGGACTGCGGCGGAGCTGCATTCTTTGCTGAAGCAACTAAAGCTGGCGCTGGCGAGTAAAGAACCCCTGCCCTGCAAGAAAGTCCTGGAGGTGTTGCTGAAAAGACGGTGGTCCGAAGACCATGAGATCGTCCTGGCGGAAGTAAACCGCCTGGTTCAGCACTACCGCCTCGCGGAAGCACTTGACATCCTTAGCAAAGAATTTAATGATGTCACGAAAAAAACAGAGGAAAGCGCCGATGACTAAAAAAAAGACCTTATTCTACCGCAAACAGCTCTTTGATATTGGTGAACCGCAGACATGCCGCTGATCAATCTGCTGGCGGACACAGGCAACTATTTCAGATGGAGTTACATCTGTGCGGATTCCAGGGCAGAATCCCGCCATGATGAACCAGTTTTGCGGGTCTTTCAGAACGTTCGGAATAAAAGGCCAAGCCTTGCACATTCGTGGTTTGACGGGATGAATCGTACAGATTTTGTCTTTCCAGAAAACGCAGTATCCGTTTTCGGCCTGAGCCAGAACGGGTTTGCTGCCGGAAAGCTGACAGTATTTTTCCATAAACAGTTGCGGATCGAAATGAATGAAGGTGGCTATCGCCTGAACATCCTCCGGGGAAACGTAGGTTCCGCCAAATCCCTTGCAGCATTCGCCGCATTGCTGGCAGTCGAAAATATCTTGTGGTATCGAAAGATCACATTGCATGGCGGGTCTCCATTGCTCTTTTCAGGGTAACCTGATCAATGTATTTCAAATCTCCGCCAATGGGCACCCCTGATGCAATGCGGGTGACCTTGACCGGAAATTTCTCCAGAAGACCCAGGAGATAGGATGCCGTAGCCTCGCCTTCCACTTGAGTGCCTGTGGCCAAAATGACTTCCTGAATCCCGCCTTCTACAATCCTTGCAATTAATTCCTTGATGCGGATGGCATCTGGTCCTATGCCATCCATGGGGGACAGCGCGCCTTGAAGGACATGGTACCGTCCGTTATATGCGCCTGATTTTTCGATCGACACCATATCCGCAGGCTGTTCGACCACGCAGATCAGCCGCTGATCCCGGGAGAGATTGTTGCAGATGCTGCAATGTTCCTCTTCGCTGAGCGAAAAACATATGGAACACCATCTGACCTTGTCCTTCAGCTCTGCGATGCTTCGCGCGAGCTGTTCCGCATCGCTGCGCGAAGACCGAAGGATATACATGGTTAGACGTTCTGCGGTTTTTTCGCCGATGCCAGGAAGCTTGCTGAGCTGTCGAATGACCTGTCGAATGGATGTGGGGTAATGGTTCATGGCTGTTACATCAGTCCTGGGATACTAAGGCCCCCGGTTAGTTTGCTCATTTCACCCGAAACCATTTCCTGGGATTTGGCAATGGCATCATTGACTGCCGCAAGAATAAGATCCTGCAGCATTTCAACATCCTCCGGATCCACCACTTCTTTTTCGATCTGAATGGAAATTATATGCTGTTTGCCGTTGGCGACAACTTTGATCATGCCGCCGCCGGAAGCGGTTTCAACCGTTTTTTCAGACAGTTCTTCCTGAAGTTTCGCCATTTTGGCCTGAAGCTTCTGAGCCTCTTTCATCATTTGTCCTATATTTCCCATATTTTTCATCATTAGGGTCTCTCCTTTGGTTTTTTTATCAACAATTCATAATTCATAATTCATTCATATCTTGACATCGACAACTGTTCCGCCAAAAATCTCAATGACATCGGCAACGAGAGGGTGGTTTAGTGCTTCCTGTCTCAGGTACTGGGCCTGGCTGGCTTTGACCTGGTTTTCCGGAAGCGGTTCTTTTTCAGTCTGGATAATAAGCTTTATCGGCTGTTCAAATAACTGGCTTACAACCGATTTCAGCATGGCTTCATTTTTCGGCAGACGGATTCTGTTAAGGTTGAATCCGTGTCCGGAAAGATAAATCTCCAGGGTATGATTCTCTATTTTCTTCAATTTGGATCGGGATAAAACAGGTGCAAGCGCCGGAGATGTCTCCGACACCTTATCCACAATTCGCTTCATGGCTGCATCCAGCGCAGCTTCTGACTCCAGGGTTTCGATTTTAAGCAGTTGCTGCGGGCCTTTTTCAGGGGGAAGCGAATGAACGGCTGCACGCGGTTCTGGTTCCGACCGAGACTGATTCAGTTCGGGTTCAGGCTCTGGGCCAAGCTCAGTACCAGGTTCCGTGATTGCACACGGGCGCTGTTCTTCAACAATCTGACGCTGAGATGGATGATGAAATTCTTTCCGCAAAAGATCCAGATTTTCGATGAGATCATCAATTGGCAGAGATGGCCGGGTCTGAATAATTCTGAAAAAAACCAGTTCCAGGGCCAATCTGGGTAGGCTGGAGTAACGAAGCGTGGCTTCCTCTGAAAACAGCATTTCAAAAATATGATTCAGGGACGAAACCGAAACCGATTTCACCTGCTGCTGCATCCGGTCAATTTCATGGGGAGGAACATCAACGAGTTTTTGAGCATTTTTGCTTATTTTGACAACAAGCAGGTTTCGAAAATGTTCAACAAGCGAGCTGTAAAGGCGCTTTAAGTCCAGACCGTTTTCATAACCGGTTTCTATAAGATTCAGAATTTCCGTGATATCCCCGTTTAATACCGCCTGGGAAAAATCGAAGAGAAATTGTCTGTCTATGACACCAAGAAGGCTTATGACCAAATCGTGGGTGATTTCGCCTTCGGAAAAGGAAAGTATCTGATCCAGAAGGCTTAAGGCATCTCTCATGCTGCCGCCGGCTTCCTGAGAAATGATGAGAAGACTTTCCGGCGGAATATCCACAGCCTCCTTCAAACAGAGCGATTGAAGGTGTTCAAGAATGGATCGGGTGTCTATCCGGCGAAGATCATGTCTCTGGCATCTGGAGAGAATGGTCAGGGGAATCTTTTGCGGCTCGGTGGTTGCAAACATGAACAGCACATGGGCAGGCGGCTCTTCAAGCGTTTTCAGCAAGGCGTTAAAGGCTGCAGCCGTGAGCATGTGGACTTCGTCAATTATGTAAATTTTATAGCGGCTGTGGGAAGGCATGTACCGAACATTATCCCTGATATCGCGGACCTGATCCACACTGTTGTTGGACGCTCCGTCAATTTCAAAGACATCGACCGCCTGACCCGAGGTAATCTCGATGCACGAACGGCATACATTACATGGGGAGACAGTTGGGCCTTGCTTGCAGTTCAGCGCTTTGGCCAGAATGCGGGCAATGGTGGTTTTGCCTGTTCCCCTTGGCCCGGTAAACAAAATGGCATGGGCCACCCGTCCGGAGGAGATGGCATGGCCTAGTGTTTGCGTTACATGATCTTGTTTGACGACATCAGCAAAGGTCTGAGGTCGATATTTACGGGCAAGAACCAGATAAGACATATTGATTTCCTGGCAGAATAATCGGAAGGTCAGCAAAAAGCGCGTTCACGCCATAAAATTGGGGCTGGGAATGGGTATGAAACTGGCGGAGAGAGAGGGATTCGAACCCTCGGCGCCGCTATTAACAGCGCACACGATTTCCAGTCGTGCTCCTTCGGCCGCTCGGACATCTCTCCAGAATCAAACAGGGGGATCATCATTCAAACCCTAATCTTTGGCGGAGAGGGTGGGATTTGAACCCACGATCCCGTTTTTAGACAGGATACCGCTTTTCGAGAGCGGGACCATCAGCCGCTCGGCCACCTCTCCATCACCCTCTGACTTAAGACGACCATAGATATACTTTTTGATAATTCCTGTCAATGATCTTATTGAGATTTTTTACATTCAGACTTGAATAACCCCATGGTTTGTAGTATTTCTTGCCCGCACTCTGTAAGAAAGCGGAACGCAGAAGACAGAGGACAGGATATTTTCATTGGTTTACCGTGAAAATACTTTTAAACCACGAAACACACGAAAGACACGAAAAAAATGTTCTTCGCGTCTTTGCGCCTTTGCGTGAGAAACGCTCTTGTGTCGGCTACCAGTTTTATATATTTTGGTCATTCATGGGGGCGGCATAGACCATAACATGAGCTTTTTATTATGAGGATTTGTCTGATGGCCAAAATTGTTCCATTCCGGGGAATCGTGTATAATCCCGAAAGAGTAGAGAATCTGGCGAATGTCGCCACCCCTCCGTATGATGTGATAACGCCTCCGGAGCAGCTTGCCTTTTATGAGCGCCATCCCTGGAATATCATTCGGTTGATTCTTGGAAAGACATCTGAAAAGGATACGCCCCGAGATAATCGTCATACCCGTTCGGCGGATTTTTTCAATGCCTGGATGTCCGAAGGCATCCTGATTCAGGATATTTCTCCGGCATTTTATCTGACATCAATTGAATTTTCTGTTCAATCCAGAAAGATCACCCGATGGGGCCTTATTTCGCAGGTTGCTCTGGAACCTTTTGAAAACGGCGTGGTACTGCCGCATGAAAAAACCTTCTCCAGGGTGAAGTCGGAAAGACTGGAGCTGATGAAATCCTGTCACGCCAATTACAGCCCGATTTTTTCCCTGTATTCGGATTCCGAACAGATTGTTCTGAATACCCTGAGGCAGTCCTGTTCTGAAATGGCGCCAAACATGAAACCAGACATGAAATTTGTCGATACCTACGGCCACCTCCATCAGTTGTGGCGGGTAACGGATGTGGCGGTCCACCAGAGAATTTCCGATTTCATGAACGACAAATCCATCTTCATAGCAGATGGCCACCACCGTTATGAAACCGCCCTGAACTACCGGCAGTGGATAGCTGACCGGACACCGGGGTTTTCCCCTGAGCATCCGGCCAATTTCATCATGATGTATTTATGCGGTATGGAAGATCCAGGCTTGCTGATTCTGCCAGCGCACCGGATGGTGAAGGCGATTTCTCCGAAGAAATTGGTTTCTTTCATTACCGCTGCAGAAGCCTGCTTTGATATCAGCCGATTTTCGATGGAATCAGGAATCGAAACGGGGACAACTGCGGAAAAATGGGACAGTATTTTGAATACAGGCGATGCCCGTACCCGGATCGGCGTTGTGATCAGAAATCACCAGCAGGGATATCTGCTCAGTCTGAAACCTGGTATTATGCAGCGGATGTTCGGACGCGAGATGTCGGAACGGATGCTGGAGCTGGATGTTACGGTATTGACCCGGCTGATATTGATGGAGCTGCTGAGCCTGAATCACAGTCAACTGGACGATGAATCCGTTATGAGCTATTCCAGCAAGACGGATGTCGCCCTGGAGTCCGTCAGAACCGGGGACTGCGATGCCGCCTTTATCCTGAATTCCACACGGATCGATCAGGTCAAGCGGATTGCCGAGGCAGGGGAAATCATGCCCAGAAAATCCACATATTTTTATCCAAAGGTCATTACCGGTCAGGTCTTAAACCGGTTGACCGAAAGCTGATAGACTTCAGGAATCCAACTTCGGCTGTTGCACGAGATGGTTTAAATGAAACTGGATTTGAAAACCGTTAAATCTGCCGTGTCTGTTATCCCGGAAATCGCCGCGTGCTATCGATTGGCATACTCAATGCGGGCTAAATTTGCTGTTCTAATAATACTCTGCCTGGCAATGGCATTTGGAGAAAATCTGCTGGCGAATGAGATGCCGAAGTATGGGCCGACGGGCGCTCCTTATGCTGTCCCGCTGTCACAAGATCATAAATATTTTCAAGATTCAAAAAACATGGCATTTGATTATTGGAATCTTGCTCCATTCTACGTCCCTCAGATTAACGAGCTTTCCTGCTCTGTCGCGTCGGTAACCATGATTATAAACGGCATTATAAGAACTGGTCACAGTCTCAAGGCGGAGGATACCAATGTCACACAAGCAAAATTGATAGAAAGGATCAACGCCTTAAATTGGAAGGAGCGGATGACACCGGGCGGGTTTAATGGAGAGGCCGGATTAAAGCTTGACCAATTGGAAACCGTTGTAAAGGAAACTTTGCGTCAATATGAAGTGTCAAATTATGAGATAGACCGTGTTGAGGTAGTCAATGGAGATACAACTGCATTAGAAAAGTTTCGCCGTGCTTTAGCCGCCAACGAAGGAAATGGCAACGACTATATCCTGATCCACTTTCTTCAAGATATCGTGACCGAGGCGCAAGGTGGCCCCTATCCACATATTTCTCCGGTTGGAGCTTACGACAAGACCAATAAGAGGGTTTTGGTAATGGATGTAGATCGGGAATGGTACGAACCATATTGGGTATCTGATGAGAGATTGTTGTTAGCAATGTCAAAGAAAACGGAGAGATTTGGTTTTGGAGGATACCTTTGGATTCGAGTGAAACCCTGCAATAACAAATAGATTCATGGTGAATTTAAACCTGAATACCGATCCATTATCCATCCCGTAATGGCTTTGATCCCATTGCTGATATTCCACTCAGTCTGGTGGCGTTAAATTATATTTTTCGATCAACGCCGCCTCAATCTTCCTCCCTGCATCACCTTCAGCTCTCAACCATACAACAATCCATTTTGGTAGCCTAATCGATCTTCCGAACTGTTCCCTTCGCAGATGTTCAGGAGTAGGCGGCCGGCCCAGTCTGGGTGATTTCAGGATGATTCCTGCACTGGAGTTAATCGCGCAATATATCCCGCCTTCACCATCTGGAACCATTTCTGATTTCTCCTGTTCGGTCAGTTCCCCTGGACGCTGATGCTTGGTCAAAAGGTAATCTCCGGATTTCGCCAATTCAAGAACAGCCTTGTCAAATTTGGCTTTGGTCATACCCTGAAGTCTTTTCCGGAGTTCATCAAGCATGATGGGTATCCCCGGATTTGCCTTTGAATCAATCGATATCGCATGTATCAATTTTCTGTTCATGATGGTGTCACCTTTCATGGTAATAATATCAGAATGATTCATTCTGTAACCGAGTATCAGAAACATGTCAATATTTATTCATGGGTGGTACACCGAAATACTCTTGCAACTATTTGAAAATTAATATAAACGCTCATATTGAGCCCTGAAGGGGCGACCTAACTGGGTCACTGGAACAGATACAACAAACGGTATGAGTGGGATTTAGGCCGCCCCTTCAGGGCTGAAAATTAAAAAATAATACCGCGTACCCAGGGCGATGCCCTGGGCTATCATGGATCAGGCAGTTGGCCTTCCAGCCCTAAATTGTTGCTTTATTGATGGTATATTCTTTGTTGCGAATCACCTAAGAAAGTGTATCAGATCAAAAGCTTTTCAACTCGGTTTCGCCCGTTGACTTTTGATTACTCAGTTAAACATCCGGAAACCATTTATGACTATACTGTGAGGGGCATAATTTGCACTTTTGCCCCCAAACCCTCCCCAGTTGAGGGATGGAGCTTTAAGAAATCATTTTGGGATAGTGAATAGGCGAATACTTATGTAAAGGGTGGTTACAAAATGAATCAGGAAGAACTGATCCAAGATTGGTTGGATTCATCTGGCCAGAATTACCTATTTTTGCCGAAAAAACATTCTTGTTATCAAAGGGATTCGAGCTTGGCTACTGGAAAAGACAAAAGGGTAATCCGTGAGGAAGTGAAAAGGTATATTTCGCTATTACAGGATCGGAATACCTTGCCAAAAAATTTCATACAGCAGTCAGTGGTTATACCGAGGTTTTTATCAAGGCCAAAAACTTCAAGTTGTTATCCAATGAAATAATTGAACGGCTAAAGCCATTCATCCGTTTCCGAAATATGCTGGTGTATCAGTATTGGCGGATTGATGATATCGTTTTTTTGAACAATCTCAGGGCAGGGATATCCGATTTCAAAGGATTTATCCATGACATAAGAAAAATAATGGAGTGAAATGATCATGATCCGACAAACGAAACCCAACACGGTTTTGACATTTCCTGAACAGTCTCGCGTATCTCAACCAACTCTCATACCCTAAATACCTTCATCACCTCATCTCCGAGATGGTTGATTACCTTCACCGCAATGCGCCCGGACTTGGGTTTGTCGAAGGGACGGGAGATGTCGCTGTTGAGCGTGGCCCAGGCATCTTCGTTGATTTCGGCCTTGAGAGTGGTTTTTAGCGATTTGTATGGATCGTTGGCGCCGAGAAAGTAGGCGTGGCGAACGAAGAAGGACTCTTCGTTGTAATCGGTGTCGATGAACCAGCAGGCGATGCCGTCGGCGTTGTCGGAGCGGACTTCGCCGGTATTGGGGTGGAAGACATCGACACCATTGACCTTGACCTGCACCTGACCATCTTTGGCGTTTAGGATATCGATGTCGGGTTCGCCGAAGATAACGAACAGGTTGCCCTTGCCGGTGTTCTTGAGGTCGTCGGC
>Ga0194044_10000228_pt1 | contig 26679 bp, 26 predicted proteins | sample JunL4417m_MetaG_FD_155460 | JGI IMG/M metagenome (GOLD analysis project Ga0194044, IMG submission 155460) | Anoxic zone freshwater microbial communities from boreal shield lake in IISD Experimental Lakes Area, Ontario, Canada - Jun2016-L442-17m | ecosystem: Environmental > Aquatic > Freshwater...
GTCACGATTAGGTAGCTCGTTAAAACCGTACTTCTTTTGTCTTATCGAAGCTTCCCTACTTGAAAGTCCGTCAATTTGGTTTAAGTCCATTCTCATATTTTAACATGTAGAATGTAATCTAATTAATATTTAAATTTGAAACTTATTTAGCAAATTCAATTGCACGAGTTTCACGAATGACATTTACTTTGATAGTACCTGGATACTGCATAGTACTTTCAATTTTAACTGCGATATCACGAGCAAGTTTAATAGCGCTAAGGTCATCAATATCTTTTGGACTAACAATTACCCTTACCTCACGTCCTGCACTAATAGCATAGGCCTTGTCTATCCCCTTAAAACCTAGCGCAATGTTTTCCAAATCACGCATTCTTTCAACAAAATTTTCAGCACTAATATTTCTTGCACCAGGACGGGCTGTCGATAAAGCATCACAAACACGCACAACTAGCGCTTCTGGTGATGTTGCTTCAATATCGTCATGATGTGCTTCAATCGCGTGACAAATGTCTTCTGACATTCCATACTTACGAGCAAGTTCAGCTGCAATATGGTGATGTTTACCTTCCATCTTATGAGTCACTGCTTTACCTGTGTCATGAAGCAAAGTTGCAATTTTAGTTACACGAACATCAGCACCAATTTCCTCTGCGATGAGACCTGATAAATGAGCCATCTCGACACTATGCATTAAAACATTTTGACCATAACTTGTACGAAACTTTAGTTCACCAAGTAGTCGTAGCATCTCTTTTGGAATGCCAACTACTCCGACTTCACGAGCAGCGTCTTCACCAGCACGATTAACTTCTTTGTTAATTTCAAGTTCTGCCTTGGCTACAACTTCTTCAATACGACCTGGATGTATACGACCATCTTTCATCAAATACTCTAAACTCATACGAGCAATCTGCCTTCGAACAGGATCAAAAGAACTAAGGATAATCATTCCTGGAGTATCATCAACTAATATATCAACACCGGTGGCTCGTTGTAGAGCTTGAATATTACGACCTTCTTTGCCGATAATTCGGCCCTTCATTTCTTCATCAACAAGCTTGACGGCTGTAACGGTACGTTCGGCAGTTACCTCTGAAGACATCCGTTCCATAGCTGTAACAAGAATCGTAGCAGCTACCTCTTCGGCCTCTTCTTTGGCATCATTTTGTAGCTTATTAACCAAACCAATCATATCTTGTTTGATATCTCTTTCAGTCATTTGCATTAATTTATCGGCTGCATCTGATTTTGAAAGCTTAGCTATCTTTTCTAGTTTCTCTTGCTGCTTTAGGCGAATTTCACGAATCTCATCTTTTAAATCCTCTACCCCTCGCTCTTCGTTACGTAGTTTGTCAGTACGTTTATCAAGATCGTCAATCTTTCTATCGAGTGTTGTTTCACGCTCTACGAGCCTATCTTCGGTTTTTTTCCAATCCTTGCGACGATCAGCCTCTAATTGAATTACCTCGTCTTTGGCCTTTAATATAATATCTCCTGCTTTTGCTTTTGCGGAAGATAGTTCTTTGTCGGCCTTAGTTTTACTATTCACCTGACGGCGTTTTTCGTAAACGACCGTGCCGGTAACTCCAGCAAATGCCCCAATAATTGCGGCAATAATACCCTCTATCATGATTGTTCCTTTCCTCGCCTAGACCACTGAAATCTATTACTAGTATAAGAAATGCTTGTATGTAAAAATCAATCAGCCTATAGCGTCGGTTTCAAAAATTATTCAGAGTCCCAAAATGGACTATATATATATTAGCCTTTTTTATGTATTATGCGCAAGTCATTTTATCGGACTTGTAATATTTGCTTGACTACCATAAAAAGGTAAGACTATTTTCTCATCTTTTCCAGCTTGCAGCTTTCCGATTGCCTCATCTTGCCAATTATCACCACGACAACCCACAATTGGAATTTTTTGAGCATCAGCAATGGTGTTCATAACCGTTAATCCAATTCGAATACCAGTAAAACTACCAGGACCCTCGAATACTCCCATGTGCGAAATGTCTGACCATTTTTTATCTTGTTTTTTTAAAAGTGAATCTAGGTGACTCAGTAAATCACTAGCTAGTGTTCTATTAGATTGCCATTCATCGTTAAAACGGTTTTCACCATCGATAAAAGAAATTTTACAAGTTGGAGTACTAGTATCAAGTAATAATATCATCGTCTTATTTTTTCCATTAGTTCTTGGCTCTTATCACCGTTTGAATTAATATCTAACTGTCTTGAAACTTCAGTTAACACATTTATCTTTATTGACAAGCGATCATTTGGTAATATTCCGCCAACAACCTCGGCCCACTCAACAATCATTACGATTTTTGGATCGTAAATTGTTTCACGTAGTCCATCTGCCATAATACCAGCAGTCTCAAGGCGATAAAAGTCATAATGCGAAAGCAAAATACTATCACGTCCATTATAGACACGATTTATCGTGAAACTAGGACTCTGAATATTATCTGAAACACCTAATCCGATACCTAAGCCTTTTACAAAAGTCGTTTTTCCCGAGCCAACATCTCCAATTAATTCAATAATTTCGCCGCCAAGTAGCAAAGAACCGACTGTTATGCCGAATAATTTCATTTCATTCTCGTTTTTTACCTCTATAATCATTAATCTTTATTATAACACCTAGCGTTTTTTTGTTTCGTCAATTACAATAGAACACAAGCAGTATGCGTATTTCAGATGTAACAATGGAAAAATTGCTCATGCGCAGTGGTGTGGCTACTGAAGAGCAGATTAATGCCTTGAAAGATGAGGTAGTTAGTTCAAATAGCAATCTGCAAGATTTGGCACTCCAAAACGACATTATTGACGATAAAACACTAGCAAAAGCATTTTCAGATTACACACAAATTCCATTTATAGAGTTAGTTTCACACGAAGTATCATTGGATGTTTTAAGTAAAATACCAGAAAGAATTGCTCGTCAATATAATGCAGTGCTTTTCAAGGTGGACGAAGACGGTACTAACCACCTAGCGATGGATGATCCTGATGACGTTCAGGCCGTAAACTTTATAGAAAAACAAATTGGTGAAAATACAAAATTATACATAGCTCCCCATGAAAATATTCTATCAATACTTGAATTGTACCGTGGAGACGTTAATCAAGAACTACAAGAAGTTATTGACATTCAACGAGCAGACAATACCGAAAATGAAGTAGTTTCCGTTGAAGAAATCGCAGAAGACTCACCAATAGCACAAACAATAAACCTATTATTAGAATCAGCCATCCGCTCTCATGCCAGTGATATACATGTAGAACCTCGTGAAGGTTTTGTCCAAATACGATATAGGATTGATGGAATTCTTAAGGAAGTCAATCGTCTACCAAGAAATGTCTTGATGGCTTTAGTTAGCCGTATAAAAATACTTAGCAATCTAAAGATTGACGAACGTCGCGTACCCCAAGATGGACGTTTCAAGATAAAAGTTGGAGGAAAACAATATGCACTTCGTGTCAGCTCACTGCCTGTCGCTGATGGTGAAAAGATTGTCATGCGTATTTTGGATGAATCAAATCAAGCTGTTCCATTAGAATCATTGGGATATTGGGGACAGCCCTTAGCAACAATAAATGCTGCTCTAACAGAGGCAAATGGTATGATATTAATTACAGGGCCTACAGGTAGTGGAAAATCGACTAGCTTATTTAGCATCCTAACTATCCTAAACACCGCTTCTGTGAATATATCAACTGTTGAAGACCCAGTTGAATATAAAATTCCCGGCGTAAACCAGACACAGACCAACTCCAAAGCCGGTATGACTTTTGCCAACGGTCTCAGAGCACTACTACGTCAAGATCCTAATATTATTATGATCGGTGAAATTCGCGATAGTGAAACTGCTGATCTCGGAGTCCAAGCCGCCCTAACAGGTCACCTAGTATTTACGACTCTGCATACCAATGACGCTGCTACTTGCCTTCCGAGGCTTCTAGATATGGGTATCGAGCCATTTCTTATCGCCAGTACAGTAAGGGTGGTAGTTGGGCAACGATTAGTAAGAAAACTCAATGCTGAAACAAGACAAAGCTATGAGCCATCCAAAGAGGAAGTGCAGATGATTGTTGATATGTTCAAACTAAAAGACGAACAAGATTTTAGTTTCATACATGAACTCGAAAAAAAAGCTGCTGCCGAGGGTATTGGTGGCGATGCTCCACTGTGCACGGACGAAAACGGCATAAAAACATTATGGCGTAATGACCCTACTGATAACAGTGACGGCTCTCTAAACGGATATCGAGGTCGTATAGGAATATACGAAGTTCTAAATAATTCGGTTGCTGTCCAAAAATTAATCGTATCTAACGGCACGAGTAACGCAATCCAAGAACAAGCAATTTCTGAGGGAATGCTTAGAATGCAAATCGATGGACTTATAAAAGCTATCCGAGGTGTAACAACTGTCGAAGAAGTCATAAGGGTCACAAAGGAATAAAATGCCAATATTCACCTATGTCGCAGTTGATGATAAAGGTAAAACAGTAAATGGCACTGTTGATCTTTCGGAGCGTGCCGTTGTCATAGAAACACTAACAAAACAAGGTTTGCGACCAGTAAGTATCAAAGAATCCAAGAAAAAAACGACTGGTACTGATTACAAGAATTTATTTGGTGCCAATAAGGTAAAATCTGATCAATTAGTGATGTTCACAAGACAATTAAGCGCCATGGTTGGAGCTGGTGTACCAATACTTCGAGCATTGACTGCTCTGTCTGATCACGTAGCCGATAGCCCAGCCTTAAGAAAAATATTAATTGGTGTAATTCATAGTGTCGAGGGTGGATCAACTTTCGGTGATGCTCTAGCAAAATATCCAAATACATTCAATGATATATACGTAAATATGGTTCGAGCTGGTGAGGCTGCCGGAATCCTTGAGGATATCCTAAAACGTCTTGCAGCTCAGCAGGAAAAAAGTATGTCTATGCGCAAGAAAATCAAAAGTGCCATGGCATACCCAGTAGTACTTTTATTTATTACGGTAGCGGCATTTTTTGGACTTATGCTATTTATTATTCCTCAGATTGGCAAAATAATGACCGACCTGGGCGGAGCCGACGCAAAACTACCTGCCTTGACGCAAATTATGATAGATGCAAGCTCATTTATGGTGAATTATTGGTATATTATAATAGCAGTTATTGTCGCCATCTCTTTTGGATTAATAACCTATATAAAAACAGAAAAAGGCAGATATCAATTCCATTACACATTACTGAAAACACCAATAATAAAAAAAATAATAATGAAAATTGCTGTAGCTCATTTTGCACGTACGTTCTCGGCGTTAATCGAGGCAGGCGTTGCTGTATTAGAGGCACTTGATGTTACATCGAGAGCTGTTGGTAATGCTGTATTTGAAAAAGCCCTAGTTGAAACAGAAGAAAAGGTTAAAAATGGTAAAACTCTTTCATCTGTAATTGCAGCTAACCCATTATTTCCTCCAATTGTATCTCAGATGCTCTTAGTCGGCGAAGAAACAGGGCAAACTGATAAAGTTTTCGTTAAGGTCGCTGATTTTTACGAGGAAGAAGTTGACGATGCAATCGCTGGTATAAGTTCAATTATTGAGCCCGCCATGATCGTGGTCATGGGATCAATGGTAGGTCTAATTGCCGCCGCAGTCATGCTACCGATAGCAGGCCTTTCTCAGAACATAAAATAAACGTATACACTCAAATATGCTCATGCTATAATTATCTCTAGAATCAAAAGTGGGCATTATGACAAAATTATTTTACACAGAAAAACCGATAATTGGCCTTGATATAAGTAGTACTGGCATTAAAGTCATGGCTATAGATGTCAAGCGATGGCTTGTGCTTGGTTATGGATCAATCGACCTAGACCCAATGAAAATAAAAGAGTCACTTGAGGGTAATAGCACATATCTTGCAGAGAATATCCAATTAATGTTAAAAGAAAAAATAATCGGAGTACTTCCCAGTAAATCGGTTGCTATTAGCATACCGACAATTCGCAGTTACTCTAGGACGTTTAACCTACCATTAAAAGTGGAAAATGAGTTAAAGAATGCTATCGAATTAGAAGTAGACCAATTTGTTCCTATACCAGCTTCAACTCTTTATATTGATTACCAAATAATCGAACGAAGCAAAAAAGAGATTACTGTTCTTATGAGTGCAGTTGCTAGAACGATAATAGACAAATGCGTAGCAGCTGCTGAAGGCGCTGGATTAACCGTTAATCTAGTCGAACCTGGTATGAGTGCTGTTGCAAGGCTTCTTGCAAATACTGAGGACGGCAACCTTCCGAGTGTAATAGTAGATATGGGACCAGCAAATACTGATATCGCCATTTTAGACGGTGGAAAGATACGTGTAACTGGTGGAGTCACAGTTGGTGGAAATACCCTGACTCTTGATATTGCAAAAAAACTGGCTATCACATTAGAAAATGCTAATCAATTGAAGGTGCTAAATGGTCTTAGCGCTGGCCCTCGCCAAGAAAAAATAAGTAGAGCCGTAGAACCAAGCCTAAAACAAGTTATCATAGAAACCCGTAAGGTTATACGATATTATAATGAAAGAATTAATGACGACCGAAAATTAGAACAATTACTGGTTGTAGGTAGTGGTAGTAATATGCCTGGAGTTGGTGAGTATTTCACGAATGAATTGATAATGCCAGCTCGCGTAGCTAGTCCATGGCAAAAACTTGATTTTGGTAAATTACAAGAACCTGCAAGACAATTTCGTTCCAGATATATAACAGTGGCTGGTCTTTCTAGCCTTACCCCAAAAGAATTCTTAGGAGTAATTAATTTACTACCTTACGATATGAAAAAACAAACTCGCGCTGCTCGTATGAATGTAATACTTCTTAGATATGTAGTTCTTATGATACTTGCAGGTGTATTTTTAACATTAGCGTGTATTTTTACAAATTATATTTTAAGTACATCTAATAATACAGCAGCTACAGACAAAAATTCGTCGATAGTTTCACCAACTAATTCACAACCAGTTTCTCAAAGCGAACTAAGTAATTATTCTACCAATATCAGTACAGCAAAAAGTATATTAGCCCGACAAATAACTTATAGCGATGTTGTTTTAGGTATCGCCTCTTGCTTACCAGAAGGATCGATAATAAAATCAATCTCATTAAATGATGGTTCGTATAATGCATCAATCAGCCTATTAGTTCTGGCGAAATCAAATGATATCGAGCCCAAACTAAAGGACAACTTCCAAAAATCATCACTATTTACTGACTATAAAATTCAGCCCTCCACTTCAACAATCGAAAGTGACTCTGATTATCCTGTTACTATTAATGTGAACGTAAGTATTAAAAAGGGTAACGCAATATGAGTGTAGTAAAACTGCGAGCATCTTCATTAAGAACAGTAATGATAATATTATTTGTTATCTCAGCTGGATCGCTTGTTGGTGGATTTTACTATGCCCAAAATTGGCTTGGTGATATTGCATTAACCAATAAGTCTAACTCCTCTACTGTAGATAACAGTAGCAGCCAGACTCTGACAGAAGCACAGAAATTAGCAAATGAAAAATCATTGAAAATAATTTCATCAAATCAAGATTATCAAACAAAAATTATTGATGATATAAATCTATATGCGTCTAAAAACAACATTTCAATTGAAAACTCTGGACAAACACAATCACCAGCTGGTGCTAACTCTACGCCTCTTATTAACGGAGTGCAATTAAATTACCTAACAGTAACTTTGAAAAACCCAGTAAATTACGAAAATCTTATGAAATTTATTAAAGCTATAGAAACAAATATTCCAAAAATCCAAATTACTAGCCTTACGATAAACCAGAACGGAAAAGTAAAAGATTCTGTTAACGTCGAGCCATTAATATTAGAGGTCTATACGAGGTAATTCGCTATGAAGGATATGTTATTATTAAACCCAAAAAGAATATTAATGCGCATAATAGGGCGATATAATTTGGTGATATTTATAATTCTATTAACAGCTGGATTAATAGCATCAATATTAATTCTCAACAACATAATCATCAGTACAGGTACTAGTACCAGTACAAATACTAGTACTGATATTTCAGGTGATCAGATAACTATAAACAGTTTAAACAAATTAGAGGCAAGCGCAGATAATTCAAACTTTCAAAATCTTCCATCTGGTAGAATAAACCCATTTTCTGAATAGTTGGCTACAAACATTAAAAAGCTTATACTAGAATTATGCTTCTTCTAGGATCTAGGTTAATCGGTACTCCAGTAATGGGTATTCAAACTGGTATGCAGCTTGCGCAAACAAAAGTCGCAATTATTGACCCTACTAATCTAAAAATAGTTGCCTACGAAGTTAATGGTCCACTTCTAACAGAAAAACCGTCCTATATCAGAATTGCTGACGTACGTGAATTAGGTGATGTCGGAATGATAATCGATAGTAATGACGAATTTATTGGCCTGGATGATGTCGTCGCCATTAAAAAGACAGTGGAATTAGGTTTTAAATTGATTGGACTTGCCGTTATTGATGAATCTAAACATAAACTTGGAAAAGTCTTCGACTATAGTTTAGATGCAAGTAGTTTTATAATTCAACAAATGAACGTTACTCCTGGAATAATAAAGAACTTAACAGAGACTGAATTTATAATTCATCGTTCACAAATTGTTGAGATAAACGACAAAGCTATTATTGTTCGATCTACCGCAAAAAAACTTGAAAACATAGTAAAACCTACCAACTTAACTTATATGAACCCTTTTCGTTCAACTGCGTCGCAAATAAAAAATGGTGAATAGTTTGATCAGCACTTAGTCTTCACCTTTAAGCGCATTTTTTATTTCATCATAGTTAAATCCAAGACGAGATAGGTATAAAGTGAACTTCTTATCGTCAGGATACCTGGATCTTTTTTTTGAAATTACTTTTTTTATTTCTTCACTATCATTACGTTCATTTTCACTTATGGTCAAGTCTATTATATTGATATCTACACCCTTAGACCTTAGTTCAGAAAAAAGCTTTCTAGAACTTACCCCTTTTGTTAGAGAACGATTTTCAGCCCAATATTTTGCAAATTTTATATCATCAATATATCTCTTGTCTAGTAATCGATTATAGACTCTGTCAGTTATTTCAGTCGATACACCAGGCCTAATTTCACCTGTTTTTGTGAGTGCAGGTCGTGTTTTTCTATATAAATAATCTTTTACTTCTTTTGCGCTATGTGGACGCATCAAGCAATATTCTAGAGCCCGGCTATATACTTTTCCAAATTGACTTTCCTGCTCTAATTCAATTAATTTGGATTCATCGTAGTCATTTCCAACTTTAATACCCAAGTCGACAAGCTGATAAAAAGCCAAGCTAAAGCGATACTTACCATCAACAGAGACATTAACACGGTTTTTATCCTTAATTTGGCAAGATATCGCTGTTATTTTCATTAGCTATATCAAACTTCAATTATTGAGCTTCATCAGCAACTTTAGCGCGAACCTTCGCCTCAATTTCAGCAAGAACTTTTGGATTTTCAATCAAATAAGCCTTACTAGCCTCACGCCCTTGTCCAATCTTTGCGTCACCGTAGTCAAACCACGCACCTGATTTGCCGACTATTTCATGAACAACAGCAAGATCCAGTACGTCTCCTGCTTTACTAATGCCTTCGTTGTACATTATGTCGAATTCAGCAATCCTAAATGGTGGTGCAATTTTGTTTTTGACAACTTTTACTTTTGTCCTACTGCCAATAATTTCTTCACCTGATTTTATTTGACCAGTTCTTCGTATATCAAGGCGGACAGATGCATAAAACTTCAATGCATTTCCACCTGTTGTAGTCTCAGGATTTCCAAACATAACACCAATTTTCATACGGATTTGATTAATAAATACGACTGTCGTTCTACTTTTACTAATTATTCCCGTTAATTTACGCAATGCTTGACTCATCAATCTTGCTTGTAAACCCATATGACTATCGCCCATATCACCATCAATTTCGGCTTGAGGTACTAAGGCAGCTACTGAGTCAACTACTACGATGTCAACAGCATTCGAACGGACCAAAGTCTCGGCAATCTCCAAGGCTTGTTCGCCATTATCTGGTTGAGAAACTAATAAATTGTCAGTATCAACACCTAGTTTACGGGCATATGCTGGATCTAATGCGTGCTCTGCATCGATAAAGGCGGCTGTACCACCTTTTTTCTGAACTTCAGCAATAGCATGTAGTGCTAGAGTTGTTTTACCAGATGATTCAGGACCGTATATTTCTAGTATGCGACCTTTTGGATATCCGCCACCAAGTGCTAAATCTAGTGATAATGAGCCACTACTAAATAATTCCACATCTACGGTTTTTGTATCACCAAGCCGACGAATCGCTCCATCGCCAAATTGTTTATTAATTTGTTCCTGCGCCAACCCCAATGCTTTTAATTTTCCCTCTATAGCTGTAGGCTTTTCACTCAAACTCGGCTTTTCAGTTTTCTTTGCTGTCATATAATCCCTCTCTTTTATCTATCTTAATTATACGTTGATAGCTAATAATTTGCTATAATGTATCTAGATATGAAAAATTACAAAAAAGGATTCACTGTAATCGAATTAATATTTATTGTTGTATTATTAAGTGTAGCAAGTGTATTATTCTTTATACAAAAAAATAATCTCGAGATTTCGGCTCAAGATGACCTAAAGAAATCAACTATTAATTCAATGTATTATGGCTTAGAAGAAGTGTTCTATCCAGCGAATAAGTATTACCCACAAACGGTAAATAGCGAAAACTTAGTATCAGTTGACCCTGTTCTGTTCACTGATCCATCTGGAATAAAGATAGGTACTGCAGGCTGTGTATATACCTATTCACCTACTAACTGCACAGATGGCAAATGCAAAAGCTATACACTCAAAAGCACATTAGGTAACGAAGCTGATTATATCAAAAAAAGCAAAAATAATTAGTTATCTTCAACTGGTCTACCGTTTTTAAAAGCTTCAACTGCATTATTTAGTACCGCAATATGTTGTTTCGGGCTAGAGACGTATGTAAAACGATACGTAGTTTCGTCACCTTCAGTACTGAGTCTAATTGAACCGTAATCAAATATTTGTTGAATTAAATTATCTTGAACATAACTAGCATCCTCGATATTAGCTAAACTTACTGTCTGTTCATTTTTCGAAAATAAACTTGTTTGAATCTCTTGAATAACACTTTCGTTTGTTAAGAAAAATTTATTGTTCGTATAAACATAATACGCAACATACGTGACTATCGAGACCAAAGAAATAAATAAAATTATTAAAAACATGATCACTAATTGACTAATGCTATTTCCATTTAACTCTAGTGACTTAGTTATCATATCGGAATTAAAAAGAGCAATAAATGAAATCGTCACCAATATACCACCAAGCAATAACGGTAATACTAGACCAATTGGATGACGTCTTACTGCGCTAATTACATACTCACCATCACTCAAATTTAAATTTGGGAATGCTTGCTTTGATCGCTCGTTTTTTAATTTTACAACCTCACTAATAGCTGGCTTCTCGGGTTCTGTTGGGCGAATTACGTGAACAGTTTGATTCTTTGATCCAACTAGTTCGTCAACCTGCTGAGGATGTGAATACAGCGGATTTCCATTGGCATCATAAGCAACTGGCTCGTCTGATTGTAGTGGCTGTTCGGTTTTCATAAATTTATTATACCAATTTTTGTTGACTTTCTTGTTTATGTGATTTTCCAATATGCTTATACGCCTTTGCTGTAACGCGACGACCCCTTGGTGTACGTTCAATGAAACCTATCTGTAAAAGGTATGGTTCATAAAAATCCTCAATTGTTGTTGCTTCATCACCGGTTAAAGCAGCAATAGTATTTAAACCAACAGGATTATCGCCATAATTATCAATAATACTATTTAAAAGATTTCTGTCACCTGGATCAAGTCCTAATTCATCGATTTCAAGCAATGCAAGGGCCGCTTTGGTTGTAGGAACATCAATTATGCCATCACCATTAACATCAGCCCAGTCACGCACACGTTTCAATAACCTATTAGCTATACGAGGAGTTTGTCGAGAACGAGTTGAAAGCATTTCTGCTGCTTCTGGTTTAATTTCACTATCCAATATTTTCGATGCACGTTTAATAATACTAGATATTTCGGTTGAATTATAAAATTCTAAACGATGGATCAAGCCGAAACGATCGCGAAGTGGCGCCGCTAATGCACCGGTACGAGTTGTGGCTCCTATTACAGTGAATTTAGGTAGGTCTAATCTAACACTACGTGCAGCTGGACCTTTACCAATCATGATATCCAATTTGAAATCTTCCATGGCACTATAAAGGACTTCTTCAACTGCACGTCCTAATCGATGAATCTCATCAATAAAAAGTATATCACCATCATTTAAGTTGGTCAGGATACTCGCCAGATCACCAGCCCGTTCGATTGCCGAGCCAGCCGTAATACGAATATTCGTACCCATCTCATTAGCAATGACTGTTGCCATAGTTGTTTTACCTAATCCAGGTGGACCATAAAGTAGCACATGATCAATTGGTTCACTACGTTTTTTGGCAGCATCAATTGCTAGTTTTAAATTACTTTTCAAACGATCCTGACCAATATATTCCTCAAAAGATTTCGGACGCAGAGTAACTTCAATTCGCTGTTCGTCAATATCATCATCATGAACACTTGCGTCTGTTATTCTTTCAATAGCCATTAGTTATTACCTCTCAATGCCATTGTAACGCGTGCTGCGGTTGATAATTCGGTCGAAACGCCTTCCAGTGCCCTAGTTGCATCATTTAAGTTGTAGCCAAGCGCCATCAAAGCCTCGACAGCCTCATCATTACCAGGAACAATACTTGATAGTCCAATGATATTAATGTCAGTTCGAATAGCGTGACCTACCTTGTCGGACAAATCAACAACTACTCTCTCGGCAGTTTTCTTGCCGATGCCACTCGCTCTGGTTATGAAAACTGAATCTCCACTAGCGATTGCATTACGTACAGTTTCACTATCATTTAGAGATAATATTGACATCGCTGCCTTTGGACCGACACCTTGAACAGTAATTAGTAGTTCAAATAATTTCTTGGCAATTAAACTTGAAAAACCAAATAATTCTTGAGATTGTTCGCGGATATGATGGTAAGTGTAAAATTTAGCACTAGTTTCAATAACTGTACTGTCGAAATCACCAGCCGCAAGCTGAACTTCATAGCCAATACCATGAACATCGACAATTACCGAAGACCCAAACTTCTCTACTACTACTCCGGAAACGTGTGCAATCATATATTATTTATTATACTCGAGTCATCAGATAATGGGTAATCGCAGTTGCCAAGGCATCGGCACAATCGTCAGGTTCGGGAATTTTAGTCAATTTCAATTGGATTCGAACCATTTCTTGAACCTGTTTTTTGTCAGCTTTTCCATATCCCGTAACGGTTTGTTTTATTTGAAGTGGCGTATATTCAGCAACTGGCAAACCACCCTTTCGACCCGCTAGCATAGCCACGCCCCTAGCGTGTGAAACGCTCATTGCTGTGGTCACGTTCTGTGCAAAAAAAAGCTTTTCGATCGCCATTACATCTGGTTTTGTTTCAGCAATTATCTCAGATAAACTATCGAAAATATCTTCTAATCTAACGTCTAGTGGCGTATGGGCTGGCGTTTTAATAACACCTGCATCAATAAGAGTCATTTTACCTTTAATAACATCAATAACGCCAAAACCTAAGATGCCAGTTCCAGGATCAATTCCAATAATTCTCATAACGTTATTATACTTTATTGACTATTTTTAGTTTAACTTTTTTTACAAAATTTATAATCTCTTGGCGCCATTCCCATATTCCATAAATAGTCGCGACTCCACCAACCGCAGCTAGTGACCACCAAAGAATAATATTGTTCACATTTTCACTTTTTTGTTCGGGTGCATAATCAGCCAGTGGTATCGCACTGACTATATTACGACAACGATTAGTTTCGGGGTTACGTTCTTGACCCTCTTTACATGGAACTAGATCATTTGCACCCAATACTGACGTGATTGACCGACATCGATTCGTAGCAGGGTTACGTTCTTGGCCTTCTGCACATGGGGTTAATGAACTTACATCTAATGCAATACTCCGACATCGATTTGTTTCTTCACTTCTATATTGACCATCTTTACAGGGAGCTAGTGTTGAACTAGATGACACTATTAATCGACAACGATTTGTTTCTGGGCTTCGATATTGATTTGTAGCACATGGTTCAAGCTCGCTGTATGGTAGTATTGTTTCTTCAGTATGTATCAACGAAACCATATTTTCACCACTAAGAGTTGGTCGATTTGTATATTGCCAATTCTCGTTTATTTTTGCCCAGGCTTCGCCTTCATTTGGGTTTTCGTAATTTGGAGTTTCATCAATCAGTTGATTGTCAATTGAATACAATGAAACACCGCTTATAGTATTAATAAGTGTAAATTTAATATCATCATTTGAAAATGCCAGGTATTGTCCCGCATCGATATGTGAACCTACCGGAAAACCATATTTCGTACCGCTAGAACTAATATATAAAATGTAATTTGTCAGATAAATATCACTTGCGTTTGGATTAAATATTTCAATAAACTCGTTGCCATCATCACTAGCTATGGTATTTGGTAACAACTCGGTAATTCTTAGTGGTAATAAATCAAGCATGCATTTATCATCAATAATTTTGTATCCTAAAGGTGTAATTTGTTGAGTACCTTCGATATTTATACAGACATCCACAACCGTTAAATAACAATTACCTAACGCGTCAACATTATACCCATCAGGTGTTTTTACTTGAATACCATCGATATTTGTACAAATATCGACAACTTCATATATTGATCCATAGGTGTATTTTTCTTTTGGTATTACAGACTCAAAATCATCACCATTGATATCAGTATCTTGCAATATACTTGCGTCAATTATCTTTCGGCTTAATATTTGGCCTGATAATGGAACAATAGCTGGTTTTGCGCCCTCAGCAGATACAGCAGTGCCCCAGCCAACCTTGTCTATCCCCACACCAGAACTATTCAATAATCTAACATGGCCACCTGACCCTGATAATGTAGCTGAGAATTTAATATCACTTTTCAGTTCTGGTATTTTCGCTGATAACTCATTCGAAATAGCAAATACGGTTGAATAGGCTGGCAGAAATAAATGTACACTATTATTTTGTGGCAAAAAACATGCCATTTTGCTACCAAATAATGATGAACTAGCACTGGCATAATATAAACACCAATTTGTTATTTCAATATCCGATGAACTACCGTTATAGATTTCGATAAATTCATCTGTAGCCGAAGTTTCACTTCCAATCTGAACTTGACTGATAACTAAATTATTACTAATTGCCTGTGCAGGTTGCACTATTAATAATGAAACCATTGTAGCAGTAATAAAAAAAGCAAAAACATACAGCTTATGCATAGTTAAATAATATGTTATCTATAAGCTAATTACAAGTATTAGTAATGATTCAATTTTATTCACTATAGACTTTTAGAAGGTCCGTCCTTCTAAAAGAGATTAATGTTTTATAATATTATTTGGTACAATTATTCTGGTAAATCGACAGTTATATCTGCATTACTATGAACATTTACGACGTCATCTAGGTCATCAATTGCATCAAGAATTTTAATTATTTTTTTTGCAACTTCTAATTCACTTATTTCGATCAATGCATTTGGTACATATTGCAACTCGGCACTAGTAACAGTAAGTCCTGCGTCAATAATGTTTTTTCTAACTTTGGCCAAATCTTTATGTTGTGTATAGACAACCAATTCGCCATCTTCTTCAATAGCATCATCTGCACCAGCATCTAAAACTGCCATCAAAGCATCTTCGTTTGTTTCGGCAACTTGAATAACTCCTTTATGTGTAAACTGGAACATTACACTGCCGGCATCGGCTATGCGACCACCGTTTTTAGTTAGTGCATTTCTAACTTCAGGAAATGTGCGGTTTTTGTTGTCAGTTGCGGTTTCGATAATTATACCTACGCCAGCAGGTCCTATCCCTTCATAGGCAGTTTCTTCTAAAACAGCAGCGTTTTTATCAGCCGCTCGGTCAATCGCTCGTTGAATATTAGCAGCCGGCATATTAGCCTGTTTGGCTTTTTCAATCGCCATCGCTAGATTAGAATTCATATTAGGATCAACACCGCCTCTGGCAGCGATAGCAATCATATTACCAATTTTTGTAAAAACTGCTCCACGTTTGGCGTCTTTGGCGCCTTTTTCGCGTTTAATAGTTGACCATTTACTGTGTCCTGACATAAAAGCCTCCATGTAATTAATATGGGTATTTACTTAATTATAACAGATTACTCGACCAAATTTGTATCACGAAGATTATACTTTGTTACACGCCACATATATAAACACAAACTAACAATTAGCCCATAGCAAATCACCACTCCCCACCATGGTAGACTTACTACACTTGTTACCCATGGTAAGCCGGCCAGATATTCCGTAACCTTGACCATATAACCCAATAACCATGTTGCTGGCATTCCAATAAATATTGACAGTGAAGGTACCAGTAAACTACCGACTCCTGCAACAAACGTAAGTAACATCGCTAGTGGAACTAAAGGTAATACCAGTAAATTAGCGACGATTGCTACATTTGATATTTGACCAAATGCAGCAATTATTATTGGTGCGGTGGCCACTTGCGCTGATATCGTTTCAACAAGAATTTGTTGAATTGTGCCAGGTTTTTTATCACCGAAAAGATAGCGTTGAGTAAGAGGTGCTAATATCATTACCCCAGCAAATGCAGTAAATGATAATTGCCAACCTAAATCTCCCCATGCATAACTAGGATTTATTAACACAGTTATACAAATCGCGATACAGAGTAAAATAATTGGATGAAATTTACGACCATAATACCAAGCCGCTAGGCTTAAGGCTGACACTAACCCCGCCCTCGACATACTAGGGCTCATACCCGTCATTGCAATGAATGAAACAATCATTATGACAGCCGCCAAAGCTGAAAGATATTTGGATACTTTCGCAAACAATCGTCTTGCCAAACGAACTAATATCGTTAAATTGTACCCACTTGCAACAATAATATGAGTCAAGCCTGCAAGTTGCAATGCTAATAATAAATCAGTTGGCAATGATCTACGCTGCCCAACTAGATATCCTATCCCTAAACTCGCTTCAGGGTCAGGTATGGATTTTTTAATGGAATCTGAAAACCAATCACGAACAATACGTGCTATATCACCAGGTTTTGGTTGTATTATTTGATTAACACTTGCACGATACATAACACCCGAAAAATTTCCAAAACCTTCCAGCAATGTGCCACGTAATACGAGTTTGTCACCCCTTTTTATATCTGTAGGTGAGGATGTAATCCATAAAACACCTGAAAAAGTTTTTTTATTAATTATAATTCCATCTAGCCTAATAATTATTTGATTTGATGTGCTTGTATCAATGTCATCTTTAACCGTGCCTCTAATGACAATTACTTTTCCGTAATAAGGTCTGAATTGAGCAAGTTCATTTTGAGATATCGAGCCACGCCATAAACCAAAAAATAACCCACCTATTATTAATAATGGAAGAAGATAAATGTATTTCCGCCATAGCGTAACAGAAATAAGGATAGTGGAAATTATAAAAACGTAAACTGACGATAAAAAATAGTTGTTAATATATTCTGCAAAAAATACCCCTATAAATACAGAGAAACAAACTATCGCAATCAACCACGAAATATGTATTTTACGCTTTAAAACCCACCAACTCATATAAACAGTATATCAAAAGCTTAAAAAAGACTTTATTAAAGATTAGTGTGATGTCAAACTATTTTAAATATTTGAAAGTGTAGGTTGTGCCGGCATCCATAGTTTGAGTGATTGCTTTTACTTCATCGCCGTTTGTTTTGACTGTAATAGTTTGCTTGGTATTGTCTTCCAAATCTATCCCACCTTTTTCATTTTCTTGAATAACACCAGATGGCAGTGTTATAACAATATCATTACTATTAATATAATTTACTTTGAAAGATTTATTCCCAAGTTGGCTTGGAACTTCAAAAATAAGTTTGTCAGATATCTTAAAGTCATATTCCTTGTCATTAGGTTGTTGTTCACTCCACCCAGTCCAGTCGGAAACTGTGACCTTCAAGTTACCCCCACCAACATATAATCTTACTGTCAAAAACCAAATTATTCCTACAATAAGTAATGCGCCTATAATTATGCCGATTATAGTAAAGAGTACTGTTTTGTTTTTTCCATTTTTTATTTTAGACATAACAATTTCCTTTTATGCTGTGATTATACCATACGCTTTAGGCCAATAATAATCTTTATATTATTACATGGACGAACAAATAAAAATATCCATCACGATAGAATGGATATTTTTATTTGGAGGGACCAGTGAGACTTGAACTCACGACACCCTGCTTAAAAGGCAGGTGCTCTAACCAGCTGAGCTATGGTCCCGAATTATGAATGTTTACATTACCAGTACCATAGTCTAAACAATTATTATTAGTTAGAGCAGCCTATTGCTATCTATTCGGCGCAAGCGCCTAGGCAGCAGTGCTATGGTCCCGCATCTAAAAAATGTATCATTAATAGTAGTAGTTTGTCAACGCTTGTGATGTTTACCAGAAAAATGTGCAGGTTTTGTTAAAAATAAATCAATTATTGCCACGATTAAGCCGACCCCAATAATATTAGCTCTGGCACTCAATAATCCAGTGTAAATATCTGACCCGACACCCTGTACAATTAAGGCATGGCTGAGTGGCTCAATCATAAATGATATTGCTAAAACCGTAAATAAACTTGCTCCTATAATTCTACCCAACAGCGTCCTATAGGTCGAACCATGAAATAGCAACACAATAGCTGGAAGTAGTATAACAATGACCGATACTATCGCTGAAGTTAGAAAAGTTGAGGGAACACCGAATAGACCCGCCACCAATCCGGCATCATATGCCCATATGCCGTTCAGTATAGACCCTGCGGCCAAAGCAAGACCTAACAAACCGAACCTTCTTTTAGTTATAAATGCAGCTACAAATAAAATTATTGCGATAATTGCGTATATAAAAACTGTCGTCATTTATTTAATATCCTTCTTATCAATTTCAAAAACTGCGAATTTACCAACTTTTATTGATTTACTCTCAACAGTACCAGCAGGAAGTTCAACTACATAACTTGCATTTGTTTTTGGCAAAAACTTATCTGGGTAGGATTCGGGTGTAGCATTTAGTTTAATGAACACAACTTTTTTGGCACTATTAAGCCAAACTATATCGATCGGAAAATTCATATCCTTCATCCAAATTGACCATTTATCTTCATAAGGAAAAGCCATTAATAATATCTGGTCGGATTGAAGTTCCTCAGTACCGGATAACCCTTTTTCTCTTTCAACATCATTTAGGGCTAACTTTGCACGGAAAATGCCATCGCCAAGCCATAAGTCAGTAGGTGGTTTAAGCATATTTGGCATAATAAATAACAAGAAAGTAGAAGCAACTAACAAAACAACACCAGAAATAATTAAAGTAGTGCTCAAATTTCCTGATTTACGCATAAATTAGAAACCTGTTATATACCATAAGCATAGTATAACAAAGAAATTAATTCTTAGGCGCCGACTTTATCTTTTTTATTGCGTCTCTTCGAATTTAACTCAACGTATTCAATAACTGCACCAGCGACATTTCGTCCTGTTACCTTTTCGACACCAAAACCTGGGCTAGCATTTACTTCCAGAATTAGAGGACCACGATTACTTCGCATTAAATCAACACCTGCGACGTTGAGCCCCATAGCCTTGGCGGCTTTTACTGCAACTTTTTTTTCTTCCTCAGTTAATTTAACGCTAGTGCCTTCACCGCCTTTATGTAAATTAGATCGAAAATCATCGTCGAGACTTTGACGTTTCATACTAGCGACAACTCGGCTTCCAACGACGAAAGCACGGATATCTGTACCGGCAGATTCAGCTATAAATTCCTGCAAAAGAATGTTTGTCCCGTCGTCATTTGTCAAATAAAATGCTTGCAATACAGATTTAGCGGCTTTTTTGGTTTCCGCAAGAACTACTCCATTGCCATGTGTACCACGAGCAAGTTTTATGATTACTGGCGTACCACCTAGTTGATCAAGTAAATTATCAATGTCTGTGGTATTTCGTGATACAACCGTTTTTGGGATACCAATACCAGATTTTGCCAGTAATTGCATACTACGTAATTTATCACGAGAACGACTTATTGCAATTGAGCTAGATATTGTATATACGCCTTGCATCTCTAGCTGGCGTACAATTGCTGTGCCGTATTTTGTCATATATGAAGCAATACGAGGGATAATAGCATCAAATTTTGCCAAATCTTCACCTCGATAACTAACTGTCGGATTATTTTGCTCGATAGAAGCATAACATTCTTTATATTTAACTATTGTTACTTCATGACCTCTTAAAATAGCCTCTTCTTTTAGACGCTTTGTGGAATAATTCCCAGGGCCGTTTGATAAAATTGCTATTTTCATTATCTTTTTTCTCCATCAGTATCTAGTTCTTGATTAATTCTTACATCAACAATTATATTGTTTTCTCGCAGAAACCTTCTGCCAATTAGTATCTCGCACATCATATCAGACCTATCTGATAAACCAATACGAATACTATATATACTTCCCTTTATAACAATATCTGTATCAAATAGAAAGCGTTTTACGCGATGGCCAGATGAACTGCGGACGTATGCAATATGATAATCCACTAATTCCATTTTATTTGAATGATTTTCTGATGGAACAAACCGTAGTACTTTTTTGCCATCAGATTTTCTTGTTATTTCTTTAATTTTTGAACAATGCAAAGAGCCCGAATACGCACCGGTGTCTATTTTTGCTAGTACGTCATTAATACCCAAGCTTGGGATACTAACTTTCTCGAAAATTCCAAATATTTCTTCTTGGTTGATCATATTATTTACCTTAATGAAACTAACTTATTTTATAACTTTTGTTATATTTAGTCAATAGGAAAGACCGTGTGCCACAACTATTTATTTAGTATTTTTTGACTGTCTAACAAGCGCATATATTGCAAAGCCAATTAATACAAACGCCGCAAGCCCAAGCAATAAATACCCGACGCCTTTTATCAGCCACAAAACAGATAAAATCACTCCAACTGCGCCCCAAATAGTAAATAATTTACGAGACAAGACCAAACCTGATGTAAGTATCAGCACATGTTCAATGAGGAATATTGACTCATAAGGAATATCACTAACTCCAAATGATCCAAGCGCAGCTAAACCACTGAACAATGATACTGCTGTCAGCGCAATGATAACACGTATTTTTGCATCTATCCTTTTCCCTGCCGAATAATACGTATAACTTAATCCAACAAATGTTGCAGCCCACCAGTTTGTATAGATTAAAATATTTGCGTCTGGAGCAGCCACTGCTAGAATTCTTTGCATGCCGATAGTAGCCAATATTGCGCCAATATCATAATAGCCAAACTTACCTTGGCGCCATCCTTCGATTAACACGGCAATAGCCACACCTATTAGGCCAATACTTGCCGTAACAACTATTGGTTCGTTTATATTCATTAAACTTGTTACATTTACAATTCCAGCAACAATAATCGCTGACCACCAAAAATATATACTATATCTTTGCTTTGATAATGAAAGTAGTAGCCAATATGAACCATAAAATACCACAAACGCAATCCAAGAGATAACAATTGTTCGCCAAATATCAGGAATTTCCATAAGATCAATAAACCAAAAACATGAAACTAGGAAAAAGACATTTGCTATAATACTCAAAGATGGCTGACGCTCAATATAAACTAACCCGTAAACTATCATTGTTGCAATTATCCAAATCACCAAACCCCAGCTTGAACCTATACCTAATGTGAAGAACAATGACTCAACTATAAACATACCTATGTTCGACAACAAGGCTGGACGGGTTGATGGGAAATTTTTCAACTTGCTAGTTAAATATCTAACAACAAAAGTAATCGCCGCAAAAACAATAAATATCAATGCTACCCAATGGGCTTCGATTTCAGGCTCTATAAAACGTAAAATCGATACCGAAATCATAACATTTGCTACTACACTCAGCCATGGTTGACGCTCTAGATACATCAAGACATACACTAACAATGAAGCTATTAGCCAAACAGCAAAACCCCATGATGGTTCAATATGCAACGTAAACGCTAATGCTTCAATTATAAAGAAACCAAAATTCAATATTAAATGTGGTCGGATTGATGGTGAATTTGTAATAAGTTTTTTTACTGAGAGTATAGATAGTGCACTTGCGGCAAAAACTAAGAATATAACTGGTACCCATTGCGATTCAATATTATGTTCCACAAAACGCAAAACCGTAATTAAAATCATTGCATTTGCTACTAAGCTGACCCAAGCTTGACGTTGAAGATACATTAGACCAAATACCAATACTGTCGCAAACGTCCAAATAGAAAATCCCCAACCATCAGATATTATTAACGTAAAGACTAATGATTCTATCAAAAATATAGTGAAGTTAGTTACTAAGTATGGTTTGATTGATGGTGAATTTGTAACAAGTTTTTTTACTGAGAGTATAGAGAGTGCGATTGTAGCAAGAATAATTAACACCAATGATACCCAATACATTTCTAGTGCAGGTTTTATGACATTAAATCCAACAATAATAGGTATTACACAAAGTGCTATGGTACCAAAAATAGATACAACAGCTCTGCGCAATAAGTAAGCTACAGCAAAGCTCGATATCAACATGATAGCAAGTTGTCCTGTTACAATATTTGCCCAAGAGCTATTTTGTAACACCAATAAGGTTGCAAAAAGCTGAAAAGAAAATCCAAGCCATAGCCATGTCTCGTTATTACTATCGCCTTCTTTTCGCTTTGGCAAAAACAAAATTGAAATTGCTATCTGCAACAGTCCAACTGCTGACAAAGTAAGTCCAACTTCTGTCCATGACTTACCAGATATGTCATAAGACATCAAAACCAAGGTCAAACTAGCTAATAATCTAGTAACGAATATGGCAGCCTGTCTGCCTTCTACAGATGACGCAGCAACAGCGCCGTAATAAAATGCGCTAACTAGTGAGACAACCCAATAGTCTGTAATTGACATTCCGTTAAATGCAAACAAGCTAGCTGTAATCGTAAGTGGAACAATCCAATTATTAGATTTTTGAATTGGATTTGCAAAGCACTCTGGGACCCAACTCATTTTGAATTTTGCCAAGAAAGTCATAACAGATCCAAAAATTATCAAAACGACAAAATACCACATTAAACCTACATGTAATATTGCTACACTTGATGTCGCCATGCTTGTGGCAAAAGCAATCGCAAGATATGCCACAACTTGATTTTTTAATCTAACTGCAGCAAAAATAAACGCAGCTAATCCTATTACTGAGGTTATAAACCAACAAGCAGCCGCATCTGGCAAAACAAAACTATACATAGCTATACCTGTAAAAGGTAGTATTGCCAAACCAGTTCCCACAAATGCAACTGCAGCAGGACGTAATTTCTTTACAGTTTTATGTAAAATCAAACCAACCGAATAAAAGGCAATTGTTATAAACCACACGCCAATAAAACGCACCTCCTTTGGCAATGACTCACCAACAAATAGCGCTACGGCAGCAACTAACAAAAAACTTGCGACATATAATGTTATATTTATATTTTGCAAATCATGTTTTGCTTTTTGTTCTGCAGAATTAACCACCACTTGGTCAACGTGAGTACTAGCAGCCATGCTATAGGCATCCGAACCATCAAGTCGGTTATGTGGGTAAGGCTCGGAGGTGTTAACCTGATTTATACTTTCAAGCTGTCCTAACTCTGAGGTTTCATCTTTTTCTTTGATGATTGGGGTAGTTTGATGAACAAGTTTACCAGCTGTGACTTCGGATTTATGAGCTCTATACCCATCCCAATATCCTTGGCTATAATCTTTACTATTTAAGTCGACATCACCATCATTATTAGACTTTGGCTTTTTTGCCAACCATAAAACAAAGAATATAACTGCTACTAAAAACCATATTCCATCCATGCCACCTCCTGTTTGTAACAAGTATAAACTAAAAGCTTAAAATATGCTTCGTTTTTTATTTTCTTCGAATTCTTCAAGTAGTTCTTTTTGTTTCCTTGATAGTTTTGTAGGTGTATCAACAATGATACTAACTATATGAGGACCTCGTCTTTCGCTATTCATATGTGGAACGCCATGACTTGATAATTTAAAATCAGTCCCTGACTGAGTACCTGCTGGTACTTTCATACGCACATCACCATCAACAGTTTTTACATCCACTTCTGTGCCAAGTGTCGCATCTATCATGCCAATATGTTGTTCCGATAAAATAATATCACCTTCTCGCGTAAAATGTTTATGTGCCTTAACACGAATATGAACATATAGATCGCCTTTAGCGCCATTACCTATTGCCTCACCATGTTCGCGCAGGCGAATAGTAGCACCATCATCAATTCCCGAAGGAACTTTAAGGTTTATAGTGCGCTTTCGCCTCTCTACACCCTTACCATGACAAACTGTACATGTTTTTTCAGGTACTTTTCCACGTCCACTACAGGTTTCACATGTAGTATTTTGTTGAATAGGACCAAAAATCGTATTCATAACTCGATTTACCTGTCCTGCGCCCTTACATGTAGGACATGTTTTCAATTCATAGCCGGGTTCAACGGTAGTGCCATGGCAATGTGAACATTCATCGTCCATATCGAGCTCAATTTTTTCTTCAACACCAAAAACCGCTTCCTCAAAAGATAGCTGTAAGGTTGCTTCAACATCTTGGCCTCGTCTTGGACCCTGCTGTCTGTTTGAACCGCCACCAAAGAATTGACCAAAAATATCACCCAATCCACCTTCACCAAAATCAAAATTAACATTCTGACCGTTAAAACCACCAAATCCACCATATGGATTACCGCCTGCTCCGCCTCCGCCACTATTACCACCAACACCAGCATGGCCGAACTGATCATATCTTTGACGTTTCGAGCTATCTTTTAGTACTTCGTAAGCTTCACCAGCCTCTTTAAATTTTGTTTCATCGCCACCCTCTTTGTCAGGATGAAATTTAACAGCAGCCTTTCTGTAGGCTTTTTTAATTTCATCATCTGAAGCACTTTTGCTAATGCCCAGTACTTCATAATAATCACGTTTAGTCATTTGCTATATTGTATAAAATTAGCACTCTTATTACAAGAGTGCTAATGATATGCTCCCTATATTATTTCTTTTTCTTTTTTGATTCTTTTTCGTCGATAACTTCACCTTCAACAGGTTCGTCTTTATCATCTGACTTTTTATCGTCTGAGGCTTCCTCTGATTTTTCTTTTGATGCAGCCTCGTACATCTTGGCACCAATTGGCATTATAGCGTCATTCAAGGCCTTAGCAGCCGCTTCAAGCTCTTCTTTATCTTCACTGTCTTTGTGCTTTTTAGCTTCTTCAACGGCCTCTTTGATTGCTTTCTTATCGTCATCACTTATCTTATCTTTGAATTCATCTGGCATTTTTTCAGCTTGATAGATAGCACCCTCTAATCCGTTTCGGGCATCAATTGATTCACGCTTTTTCTTATCTTCGTCGGCATGTGTTTCTGCCTCTTTTTGAGCCTTTTCGATATCATCTTTACTTAGGTTGCCGCTGTTTGAGATAGTGATACTTTGTTCTTTACCTGTACCCTTATCTTTAGCAGTCACATTCAAAATGCCGTTTGCATCAATATTGAAGGTAACTTCAATTTGAGGGACACCACGTGGAGCTGGTGCAATTCCATCTAGGCCGAAACGACCTAATGATTTATTATCAGCTGCAAGTTCACGTTCGCCTTGAGTTACATGAATCTCAACCTGAGATTGACCATCTGCCGCGGTACTAAATGTCTCTGACTTTGATGTCGGAACAGTTGTATTACGATCAATTAATTTAGTCGCAACACCGCCCATTGTTTCAATTCCTAGTGAAAGTGGCGTAACGTCAAGTAATAAAATATCCTTAACATCGCCAGCAAGAACTCCACCTTGAATCGCAGCACCCATTGCTACAACTTCATCTGGATTCACACCTTTTAGTGGGTCTTTGCCAAAAATTTCTTTAACTTTTTCAACAACTATTGGCATACGAGTCATACCACCAACTAGGACGATTTCATCGATATCTTTTGCTTTTAAGCCAGCGTCTTTTAGGGCCTTGTTAACAGGGTCTGCAAGTCGATCAATTAAATCAGAAATTAGCTCTTCAAGTTTTGAACGAGTTAATTTATATTCGAAATGTTTTGGACCGTCAGCATCTGCAGTTAGGAAAGGCAGATTAATTTCGGTTTCATTTGTTGTTGAAAGCTCTTTTTTTGCTTTTTCAGCTTCGTCTTTTAGACGTTGCATTGCCGCTTTGTCACCCTTAAGGTCAATACCTTCATTATTCTTAAACACTTCTAGGAAG
>Ga0194044_10000229_pt1 | contig 26562 bp, 23 predicted proteins | sample JunL4417m_MetaG_FD_155460 | JGI IMG/M metagenome (GOLD analysis project Ga0194044, IMG submission 155460) | Anoxic zone freshwater microbial communities from boreal shield lake in IISD Experimental Lakes Area, Ontario, Canada - Jun2016-L442-17m | ecosystem: Environmental > Aquatic > Freshwater...
AGCGGAAGCCGAGGATTGGAAAGTCCTGATAGCGGGTGCGGGGATGGCGGCTCATCTGGCAGGATTCCTCGCTGCACACACAATTGTGCCTGTCATAGGAGTCCCAATTGACTCCTCTCCGCTCCTTGGATTGGATGCCCTACTCTCAACCGTCCAGATGCCGGGGGGGGTTCCAGTTGCAACAATGGGATTGGGGGCTGCTGGTGCAAAAAATGCCGGCCTGCTCACAGTTCAGATTTTGGCTGCCTTCGATCCTTCACTGAAGGAAAAATTACGGGAATATCGTTCCGAACAAAGCATGTTGGTCGAAAAAAAGGCCGCTGAAATAGAGGCAGGAGCGGACCTGTCGTAGCTTCATAGAAAAACGAAATGGCTGACAATCACTTGATTGCACTGACGGGACAATGCTCCCGTTCCTCAAGATAATCCTTCAGAGTCCCAGGCGATTGCTTATTCTTCTCATGGCTTCGATACTAATGCTGATAAATTCATCCAAAGGGATATTGATCTTTTCACACAAATGAATGCGGTCCCTGTTGACTGCTCGAGCGAACTCTTTGGCGCCCATCCTTTTCCTGACGGACTTGGCTTTTACGCTGGACAGCATCTTGTCAGGATATACAAGCGTGGTGGCCACTATCATCCCGGTTATGGTTTCCGCCGCGCTCAACGCAAAGTGGATCGGCTTAGTCGCTGTTAGTCCCAAATGGTCAGCATTGTGAAATTTGATCGCTTCAATAATGTCAGGATGTACGCCCTTCTGTAAGAGTATTCTCTCGGTTACCAGTCCGTGTTTGTCCATGGCCTCACGTGTTTCATTATAGTCAAGATCATGGAGCAGTCCCGAGATTCCCCACATTTCCGGGTCTTCGTTAAACATGGGGGCCAAGGCTCTCATTATGGCTTCCGTGGCCACAGAGTGTTTTCTCAAGTTCTCAGCCTCAAGATACTGCTCCATTAAATCCAGCGCCGCTTGACGCGTGATGCCCCATTTTTCAGTACCCATGGATCACGTTCCTTGTCGTTACACAATCCCCAAGAACAGCGAGGCTAAACTAGTCGTCAAAGTCCCCTTTAGGACCCTTTTCCACCTTCAAGGATTCAGCCCTTTTTCTCAGTTTGTCTTCCGTCCATTCTGCCGGATCCTCGATAATGCCGGCCTTGGCCCCCAAGTCGTACGAACCGGCCTTGAGAATAGCCTCCACAGCCAAAGGAGCAGTATCGGCACCGTTGAATACCTCAGTGATTAATAGATAAACGAAATCTTCAACACCACTGACCATCCTCTCTCTTTCAACTATGGGAAGTGCCAGGAGCCTATTTTCGAAGGGGCGGTTGAGTTTCTTATAATCCCCGCCTTTCCATCCTTTTTCTCTGGCGAAATTTACCATCTGGTTCCACATGTTATCCGAAGGACCAGCATCGGCCATCTTAATGAAGTCTCCGTCTGGGTCCTGAATGGCGTTTCCATACTCATTGACTTTCAACCCCCAAGAAACCATCTGGAGAGCGGTAGCAACATTTGCTTTTGTCGTGAGTGTCTGGCGGGCTATCGCCCTTAAACGGTCGAAACTGTTGCCTGATGTCCCGTGTTGTGCGCCGGAAACATGATATTTCTCGAGAGCCTTGTGTATTTCTGAAGTCAATTCAACCTGGATTCCTGCATCACTAGCTTCGATACCGTGTGTGGTTCCGTTGTTGAGGGCGATCCAATCAGGAAAGATATGGTGAGCATTCAGTCCCCTTATAAGAAAAAGTGCCTCATCTACAGTAGACAGCCCTGCCTTGCCCTTAATTTCTCCCACCTCGGTTTCATAGCCAGCCCACTTCGGAACATATGGGCTTAACTCAATGTTTACGAGCAAGTTCTCCGCATCCGGAAGATGAGACGCATCGATAGCTATGGAAGTTATCCCGGCGTCAAACATGCTAGGAATTTCTGTTTTGGCAGAATGCTTGTCCGAGTCTTTCTTGATCCCGTAGTGATCAGCATGAATAGCCACAGGAATTGTAATGTCCAGCTCGTTACAAATTGAGTCTACCAGTCTTGCCATATTCCAGAGACTTACGTCGCAGTACGCATCCGCTCCGCCTTCGGATTTGGCAATTTCTATTATAATGGCCGCATTTGCTTTTTGGGCAGCTCTGAGGGCCCCGCGAGCCACAAAAGAGTTACGGACCGAAGCAGCAATGGCTATAGAATGGCCCTTGACCAAAGCAGCCCTGTCGATAACCTTACCGCTCACAATTAATGCCTTGGAATTTGGAAACAAGTTGAAAATGTTAGGTGGACGCCCTATGGAAAGGGCCTTCTCGAATTCGCTTTTCGACACAGTAGGCTGAGCCTGCATAACTCCCTCCGTAGAATCACCACTGAGAATATCGGGCCTCTCTTAAAGCGAAGAGACACGAATTGAACGTCCTTATTTTCGGACATGTCTCCCCTTAGGATCATAGCCCCCAATAGTATAATAGTTGGAGTCAATGGTCACAATCTTTATAACGAGTTTATAACGAGTTCCCAAACGCTGAACACTCAGAAATGGGGACGGCATGAAGGAAAAATAATTCTTAATTCTCAGGAATGTTCGTGATCAGTCCTCTGGAGATCTTTTCAGGAGTACGGTCCCACCGAACCTGGGCAGGGGCATAACCGTAAGCTTTAATAATTTTAAGATCATATTCAACGTTCTCCCGGGAAGCAGGAGTTTGTTTTAGACTACACCTCACCGCGCCTAGATGGAGCGGACGAAACGCTTCTGAATCCCTGAGAACGTAATGAGTCCCTTCGAAATCGAACTCCGCCTTCTTTATCCACCACAAGGTACCGTTGTGCAGCTCAACTTTCAAATAAGGCGTTCCATCGTCTTCTCGAAAACGAAGATACGCCGTAACGAAAACTCGTTTGAGGTCAGAGTCGTTAAGAGTCTCGTATGGAGGAGTCACCATCGAACTTTGAAGCAACCAAGCAACTATTCCCATGGCTGCTACGAAGACAACAGAGATCGCCGTTGCAACAAGATATATTTCATGTCGTCTGAATGCCGCCAATAATTTCTGTTTCATCCGGAGTCATCCTGGACTCTTGGAACGGTAGTTATCTTACCGGTTTCGGAGTCATATCTATGCATGAGCTTGCTGCCGGTGTAATAGGCCTGCCCGGCGAAAGCCGCCCTGTCATGTCCCTTTGACTTGAGGCTCAGAATCACTCTTGGCGGAACCTGAACTGAAGTTTTGTGACCGTCTGGAGTAACCAGAAGGCCATCCCCACCATTGCCGGAGACTTCAGCATCGAAATAGTGATGTTCCTTAGCAAAAAAGTCTTCCTGGGCTTTCGCTGCCATCATCAGCACTTTTGCTGCTTGTTCGCTCATCCTTCGATTGCGGTAGGAATCGACAAGAAAGAAATAGATTGTTGATAAGACGGCTATTATTAAAACGGCAAAAACCATCTCCACACCAGTGAAACCAAGCGTCGATCGAACCTGCTTCATTTTGATAAGTCCCTTGATCAGAGTCGTTCTTTCCAGTAACCAAAAGGCTATTGTTAAGCAGCTCTCAGACCTCTTAGGAAGGTGAACTATTCAGTCCTGACACGCATCCTCGAGGCAACATTGCGATTGCATTACTAGTCCAAGGTAGTCCTGATGTCAAGATTGATTAACAGGCAGATTCAGATGGTTATAGTGCCATTATAAACCGTTGTGGCAGGCCCTGTCATGAATACTGAAGCATTCTGTCCTCTCCAGTCAATTTCTAAATCACCTCCAAGAAGTTGTACTGTTACCGTATGATCTACTAAACCTTTGAGGCTTGCTGCTACAGCCGCCGCGCATGCGCCTGTGCCACAAGACAAAGTCTCTCCACTGCCCCGTTCCCATACTCTCATCAGTAGCTTGTCCGGTGCAATCGGCTTAACAAATTCAACATTGGTTCGAGAAGGGAACACAGAGTGATTTTCTAATGAAGGACCGTATCGGGAGGGAAAGGATTCTATATCGCCTTCCAGGAAAATAACGCAGTGGGGGTTACCCATGGACACGATAGAAGCAAGAAAGGTAACGCCCTGTACTTCAATAGGATAATCTATAATAGGAATCCGGAGGGTATGGATTCTTGTGGGAATATGATTTGGGTCGAATACGGGCTGGCCCATATTTACCTTCACTCTGACGATTTTCCCATCCGGCCCAGGAAAAAGCTCAAGCATCTTAACACCTGCTCTCGTTTCAACTGAGAGTTTTTCCTTATCTGTGAGGCCTTCATCATAGACGTACTTTGCGAGACATCGGATTCCGTTTCCGCACATCTCGGCCAGTGAGCCATTTGAGTTTATGTAATCCATGAAGAAATCTGCACAGGCTGATGGTCTGACGATAATGATTCCGTCTGAGCCTACTCCTGAACGGCGGTCACACACGCGGACGACTTCTTGTGCAGTTAGCTCCACCATCCCATTCTTGTCTGGGAATACGACGAAATCGTTCATAGTCCCATGCATTTTTTGAAAATTGATAACCATAAGATAAGATTATTCCGTTTTATTTGCTCCGGCAAGCCAAAATTGCCGGCGGGCTCGATTCAAGGAGGAATCCGTCCCGGTCAATCTAGTGAGTCAATGTTCCTTCGTCACTAATCGTTGGTTTCATTTTACGCGACTCGAGCGGTTCCACTCTTGAAAATCAATCATGTATCATGAAATAATATCTTGTTATTCAAACGAAATCGACTTACGTAAGGCGAAATGAAATATTTGGCTGTTCTCGTTTTCGGTTTAGCTGTGTGGGTGCTGCTTGAAGAGTTCATTTTAAAGGACCTCCGTTCCAATGGGATGAACTCTTTTTGGGACAACTGGCGAGATCTGGGCAGACGTATGCACATGATGATCGGGATAATAGCAGTATTAATCATCATTGTTTTTTTTGTGCGAATAGTCCTTTACGCAACGCGGTCGTGGTGAACTAATCAGTCGAAAAGATTACTGTGACAAATTCGGGTTTTTGGTTTCTTAAAAAATACAAAATCGCTTTCAGTTGCAACTATTTTCCCGGGCGCGTTTATAAAGAAAAAAAACTGTACCCAGTCTCCCTTGAAGGCGAGGCAGGACACAATCCCTTCACATCATTTCAAGCGCGCACGCCATGGAGACACCACCCCCACCACAGAGGGTGGCGAGGCCTAAACTCATATTCCTCTTTTTCATGGCATATATGAGGGATACCATTAGCCTGGCTCCAGTGCAGCCCACGGGGTGCCCTATTCCAATACCGGAACCATTAACGTTCGTGATTTCCCTGTTAAGTTTCAGTTCTCTCTCGCAACCGATGTATTGAGCCGCGAAAGCTTCGTTGAGTTCGATAAGTTCGAAATCGCCAAGACTCATCCCGGATCGCTTCATCAGATTATGTACGGCAGGTATCGGGCTCAAGCCCATGATCGTGGGATGGCATGCCCCCATTCCGACCGCTTTGATACGGGCTAGAGGTTTCAGTCCCTCCACTCGCGCTCTGTCCTCAGACATAATTATGAGAGCTGCGGACCCGTCGTTGAGACCGCTGGAATTCCCCGCAGTGACGGTTCCGGTCTTCGGAATAAAAACCGGTAACAATCTTGCCAAAGCATCCATTGTAAGGCTTGGCCTAAAATGCTCGTCTTTATCAAATACTTTGGGCTCCCCCCTTTTCTGTGGAACCCTGATGGGGACTATTTCATCCAAAAACGACCCGTCAATTGTAGCCCGCTCCACACTGTTGTGGCTTCGTAGAGCAATCTCGTCCTGTTCCTGTCGAGTGATCCCGCACTTTGCCGCGACGAATTCAGCTGTATGCCCCATAATGTAGGGCTTGCCCCTGAAGAACTCGATAGGTCCATCCTGGGGATAGGGCAAGATGTCAGAACCACAATGCAGGCCTGTCTGCATCGCGTCAGTAATGGTATCATTCCCCATACGGATCCCCCAGCGGGCTTTTTCGAGGGTAAATGGTACACCGGACATATGCTCTACACCACCGGCCAGTACAACTTCGGCTGTGCCGGCTTTGATCATGGCCGCGCCGGACAGAACCGCCTCCATTCCTGATATACAGACTCGATTGATCGTCACCGCAGGAACAGTGTCGGGGATGCCCGCCATGAGTGCTCCTATTCGCGTCACGTTCATCGCATCGGTTGGATTCAAACAGCATCCGAAACGGACATCGTCTATGATATCAGGAGATATTCCAGCCCTTTCAATGGCTGCCTTCATGGGCACACTGGAAATATTTGCTGCATGCAAGTCTCGCAAAGTTCCTCCGAATTCACCAATAGCCGTTCTACAAGCGGAAACTATAACTACATCGCTCATATCAATTCCTCCAGCTTTTCTTCAATATACTTTTGAGTTTTTAGGTGGGAGCATATGCGCAGGTTTTGGCACTCCCACTATATCGGGCTCTGATATTTTCTGGGCACATTCGATCTGAGAGGCCGCCCTGAAAAGCAAGATGCACCCGTCGGCAAAAGATGACTATTTGATTATGGCCGCCTCGTTTATTGATAAATTCTTTTCGAATTCTTCCCAGAAGGTTTCCTCTGATTTTCGCCAATCTGAACCGAATTTCTTGTTGAACAGTGTCCCTACTTGATCCAAAGCCTTGCTCCAGGCAGATTGATAATTGAGCTTGAGAACGTCCTCCAAAAAAGGAACGAGTGAGCCCAGCTTTTCCTTAGGTAAATAAGCCCGCGCTCCCAGTTGGATGGATTTTTTGAGGGCCTCGGGTGTGAACGCGTGCGCGGTGAGCATCACAACGGGGAAGTTTGCGTTTTCTGAGATCTGCAACAGATCGAACCCCCGAACTCCCATGATGTCCAGGATTACCAGATCGTAAGTATAGGAAACGAGGTACTGCTGGGCTTTCTCAAAAGTTGTCGCCGTATGCAGAGTAACATTGGCGGCCTCTGAGATCTCCTCCTCGATAATGTCCAGGACATCCTCCTCGTCGTCCACCGCAAGGATCAGTTTGTCTTTCAAGATTTCAGAACTTGCCATCGGAAATCCTTTTCTTCCGGGACCTGGTGCAGTCCAACTCCCAAGAATTATATTGGGTTTTAGAAAACAACGGGGGTGCGAATCACGTTCCCCGATTAGTGATAAATGTAAAGTTTCTGATTTCTCCTCTATGGGCCGGAAATGTGGGGCTCCATAGGGAGGGGCGAAACCAATTACACATGTCAATGCTTACTCATACCGAGCTGTGAAGTCAACTTTTTCAGAATTCCAAATCACAAAAAACCCTGAAAACCAGTATAGACGCTAAATTCTTTGGAAATATACCGCTCATGCCGGAAATCAGCTAAAATGAATCAGCCCGTAAACACAGGTCGATTTGAGTTCGATGCTTCAGGCGCAAAGGGGAATATGTTATGGTTTATCACCTGGTCGAAAAGTTTTTCGGCAAACTTGAATGAGCGTAGCAATCAAACTTTGAAGCCGGGAAAATGAGTTTGAAGAGGTCTGAATGTCTTTAAGGAAATACGTGGTTGTCCCCCCTATGGAGGGGCGCCTGGAAAGCTTGAGAGAAATAGCAGGAAACCTCTGGTTTTGCTGGAATACTGAAGCAGTCGAGCTATTCGAATACCTCGACGAGCAGCTTTGGAGGGATACAAACCATAACCCCCTACAAACCTTAGTCCGCCTTTCCAGCCACAGGCTGATTGAAATAGGAGAAGACGAAGGCTATCTGGAACATGCTGAACGGATTAGACAAAAATTTCGGATCTATATGCAGCGGAAGCGACCCTACGATTATCGGTTAGCCGAGCCAGTGGATTTTGTAACTGCATATTTTTCTCTGGAATACGGTCTGACAGAGTCTCTGCCGATATATTCGGGCGGATTAGGTGTTCTTGCTGGAGATCACTTGAAGTCATCCAGCGATCTCAACCTGCCTTTAGTTGGGGTAGGCCTCATGTACCAGGAAGGATATTTCCGTCAAAGCCTCTCCAGCAATGGGTGGCAGCAGGAATATTACCCGAGAACCGAATTCGATACCCTCCCTCTTGAAAAGCAAACCGATTCATCTGGCGGCACTGTTCTGATCGAGGTCGATCTCGCAGGTGATCGATTGCTGTGTCGAATTCTCAAGCTGAACGTGGGGCGCGTTCCTCTTTATTTACTTGATGCAGATATACCTGAAAATCCGTCTCGTTTAAGGAGCATCACTGCCAGACTTTATGGCGGCGACGTGGAAATGCGCATACGTCAGGAAATTCTTTTGGGCATGGGAGGATGTAGGGCTCTCCAGGCTTTGGGCATAAAGCCTTGCGTATACCATTTGAACGAAGGCCACGCAGCGTTTACTCTCCTTGAGAGAGTGAGGTTCTTCATGGAAGAAGAGGGATTATCCCTGGAAGAGGCCCGTGAGATGGTTACCAGCCAAAGCATTCTCACCATACATACGCCGGTCCCAGCAGGAAACGACGTTTTTGATCGTGGACTCATGGACAAATATTTTCGACACCTTTTCGGGAAGCTCGGCATGGATTTTGAAACTTTCCTCGGCATTGGGAGGAAGAATCCTGAGAACCGATCCGAGGGATTTTGGATGCCCGTACTGGGCCTAAGGATGACATCCCGGGCTAACGGCGTCAGCAAACTCCACGGGAGAGTAACCCGAGATATGTGGCATGAGGTTTGGCCCTATGCAGACCGAGAAGACGTGCCAATCGTCCCGGTCACTAACGGAGTGCACATTCCATCGTATATATCGCGCGACTTAGGCAAACTTTATGACCGATATTTGGGACCTGGATGGAGTGAGGATCCGGATAATGAAAAGATATGGCAGCGAGCTGAAAAAATTCCGGCAACGGAGTTGTGGAGAACTCACGATCGATGCCGTACCCGATTGGTCTACTTCGCGCGCAAACGTCTTATCAATAGGCTCAAAGCACTCAAGGCGCCCGTGGAAGAACTTGAGGCTGCCGATAGCTTGCTGAATCCCGAAGCACTGACAATATGTTTCGGCAGGCGTTTTGCTACATATAAGAGGGCAACACTTCTGTTTCGAGAACCGGAACGGCTCGCAAAGATCCTGTCTCATCCGGATCGACCGGTCCAGCTAATTTTCGCGGGAAAAGCTCATCCAGCAGATGATCTAGGCAAGGATCTCATACGCAAGATCGTCGAAATGGGCAAGACAGAGAATTTTCGAGGCCGATTGGTTTTTCTTGAGGATTACGACTTAAATGTGGCGCGGTATATGGTACAAGGTGCAGACGTTTGGCTAAACACTCCCAGGCGTCCTCTGGAAGCGTGTGGGACTTCAGGTATGAAGGCTTCGGCTAATGGGGCCCTTAATCTCAGTATTCTGGACGGATGGTGGGATGAAGGGTATCAAGGCGACAACGGCTGGGCTATAGGATCGGGAGAAGAATATGAGAATACCGCTTATCAGGACGACATTGAGAGTCGTGCCCTTTACGACTTGCTGGAAGAAAGTGTAATTCCTCTCTTTTATGAAAGAAGTATCGACGATGTTCCTAGAGGATGGATTGGAATGATGAAAAGATCCATTCAAACAATATGCCCCGTTTTCAATTCCCACAGGATGGTCTCCGATTACGTAGAAACATGTTATGTGCCTGCTGCAAAGAACTTCGCTGATCTTCAGTCCGGGGGGTACGCGGTCCTGAGAAACATGGTGGAGTGGAAGAGAAAAATTCGAGAGGATTGGGAAAAAATTGCAATACGGAACGTGGAGGTGCGAAATCAGTTAGACGCGATCAAAGGAAAGGATGTGGAGGTTGTCGTCACGGTAGACACCGCTGGCCACACTCCCAATGAACTAAGGTTAGAGTTGCTTCACGGGCCCATTGACCTATGGGAGAACTTCAAAGTGCGGCACACAACCCTGTTGCAGGCCCGTGGGTTTTCTCCCGAAAACAATGATTATGTCCTCTTCTCCGGGCGAATGCCATTGAGTCACACAGGTCTTTACGGGTACGTCGTCAGTATTACACCAGAAAATCCAAATCTGCCATTTTCGGAAAGCTTTGATCTTGTGCACTGGGGATAGCCACCCAGGACTGATACCATGTTGTCGTCAGCGCGAAATGTATTGAGCCTGACTCACACGTCATCCCTCTGGAATCCCACAAACCTTAGCCTGTGGGTTCGGCACGCATCTATGCATCTCCCGCAGTTTGTACAAAGAAGATTGTTTCCTTCTTTGAATGGTGCCAGACCCATGGGGCAAATGTTTGAGCAATAGTTTTCTTTGCAACAAGGCGTTCTGGGGGGCTTCAGTCCGGCACCCACTCCGAGAGTGAAACGGTTGCGAAAAAGAGAGATTAAAGATCCTGTTGGACAGAAAAGTCGACACCAGAACCTTGGGAAAAATACTAGCTCGAGACACACCAAGATAATGATGAACCCGATCTCTATAGAAACGCATCTCTCCTTGACGAGAATCATCACCTCGGTACTCACAGTGCCTGGAGCGTTGAAGTAATTGAGAATGGGTATTCCTGCAACTCCTGCTGCCATAGTTCCCACTACGAGGAATCCGAATCGGAAGACATTCGCTTTAAAGGAGTTGGGCACAACAAAAGATTCGATCTTTCCCCCAGCAGCGAATTTGGCTCTGATCCCTTTCCGTAGAAAGAAAGCGGCATCTGAGAGGAGATGATATGGACACATCCAGCCGCACCATATCCGCCCGAATAATAAAGCAAGCAATATTGGAAAGATTGCGGCGCTTAGGATGGGTAAGGTCAAATCTCCAGAGGCAAAAATCGCCTGTAGGATAACCACGGGATCTGAAATGCCCAATCCACCAACATTGATTGCGTAAAAAGTACCGGTAATGGAATAGATTTCGTACAGATTAAGAACAGGAACGACGAACATCAAGCAGAAAACGCCGACTTGAGTTGCGCGCCTGAAGGGCCGGAACATCATTCCCAACCCTCTAGAGCTTTGGGCGTATCATAGGGAAATTTGAATTCGGGTTGCTCGTTTGGTCCGGCGATTGTAGACTTCTTTTCAAGAAGCTTTTCGCCTTTCAAAACCTTTGACTCCGCGACAATTTCGGGGTCAATGGTCGCGTCGTAATGACCTCGTGCCTTTCTGAAATAAAAGCCTGCCTCGTCAACACGTCCCATACCGCTCGGGGAAACATTTATTGCCCGTTTAGGGCGGGTGGGACATCTCTCCACGCATATTCCGCAACCTACGCAACCGTCCAGAATTACTGGATAGAGATTCTTTTCGAGCACAATGGCCTTGTCTTGCAATGGGCACACATTATAGCAAGTGTTGCACATCGCCCCGATTTTTTCCCCCGAATTGCGGGGAAGCACATCATGTTCCAGAAAGAGATGGCTGTAGCATAGTGAAGTGTCTATCTTCGCCCTGCCCATCCTTGCCTGATCGGGATGGCGCAACTCTCTGTCAAGGGCCCCGGTCGGGCAGAGCCTGCAGCAGGCCATACAAAGGTAACATGCCTTGGCCTCGGCCAGTACGTAAGGCGTCCCTATGGTAAGACCAATACCTTCCCGCTTAATGGAGCTGTAAGGACAGACCTCCAGGCACCGATTACAGCGGATACACAGGGCCATGAACCTCTTTTCCGGAAGAGCGCCCGGAGGCCGTAATCGATTAAAACTGTAATTGCCAATGAAAGGATTCTCCCCATGGACGAAAACCCTTTCCAGGAAATTTATTATGCCCGTGCTCAATACCTCTCAATAGCTCCCGCGTTACTGCAAATCTCTTGAAGTATCAGGAAAGGAGCCACCAAAGCCCTCATTGATCCAACCGCGTTCTAGAGAGGCGAGACTTTTCAATGGTTCCACATTCAATCTTCTCAATCTCTTCTTCGAAGTTTATGTAAATATGAGTTATATCAACAATTTCTGAGATAACTCGTTTAAGGTTGCTGCACAGGGACTCCAACCCTTCGAGGTCCTCAGCTTCCAGATTGACCACCAACTCGGTGCCGGATTCGGACTGCACGTGAAAAGTCACTTCTGGAAACTGCTTGAGTTGTTGAATGACGGTTCGATCCGAACCAGGCTCGATGAAAAGCGCAGTGCCAGTAATGATCACTGCCGGCTCCCAATTTGGAAGGCTGCAACCAATCTTATTGCGGGACATATCTTGGCCCAGCGAACTGGTCTTAAAGAATGAAACGTATTCAAATCACCATATGAAGGACATTTGTTCAAAGCCACATACGACTGAACAAACACTCCTCTCTCCTCTCTCCTCTCTCTCGCAGGCGTCACGATTCTCCGGGAAACGGATCATTCACGTTGGAAATGATTTTCATATCAGATACATCTTTGGGATCGCCGATCCTTTCTATCCGGACAGCGCAAATTTTGAACTCGGGTTGTTTTGAACCCTCATCGATGGCGTCTATGGTGACACGATTTATCATTCTTTCCCAATCCTGATCAAACCACGGAACGAAAAGTATGCCGGGCAGGGATACCTTAACAACATGAGCAGGTAATATATTAAATCCTCGGCGACTTACAATCTTCACCATGTCGCCATTGTTGATTTTGTAGGCAGCCGCGTCCTGGGGGTTGATTTCGACGTACGCATTGGGCTGTGATCGAGCTATTTCAGGGACCCTCATGGTCATGGTCCCGGTATGCCACTGCTCTATGACGCGGCCTGTAGTCAGAAAGAAAGGATACTCCTTGTCCGGAGGCTCTTCAGCCCCCTTGTAAGGCCTTAGGAACACGTTTGCTTTTCCTTGGTGCTGCTTGTCTCCATAAAAATATATGAGCGCTTGGGGGGGGACCTTGACAATCTGTGGCATGTCCATGATAGGATCGTGGCCGCGGACGTAACGCCTAGCTGTTCCAGGGTTTTGTTCGTTAGGGCAGGGCCATTGGAGACCTGCTTCGAGCTTCTGTAGTCGATCGTAGGTAATACCGTATAAGGTGTGCTCCGTATCTTTTACACACTCACGGTAATCATCCCAGGCCATCTTGTAATTGGCGTGAGCCTCGTCTCCGTTCCAAGGTATCAACTTCTCATGACCCATACGCTTGGCAAGTTGAGTTCCGATCCATAGGTCCGGTTTGGCTTCCCCTGGGGGCTCAACGCACTTTTCGGTAAGCTGGCTCCGTCGTTCAGAGCAGCCGTAAACCCCTCCTTTCTCGTAAATAAACGCAGCAGGAAGAACAATATCAGCCAACTGGGTAGTCCGGGTTGGAAAGATGTCGAGAACCACCAAAAAACCTTCTTTCATGCCTTTGTGATACTTATGACAGTTAGGCAGAGACTGGGCAGGGTTAGTGGTGGAAACTAACATACCTTTCAAAGGTTTTGACGAATCGTTCTCGCCTCCCAACTTGGCAAACATCTCCATGGTATGAAATCCGGGTTTTGGATCGATAGTTCCCCCAGGAAGTTTCCAAGACTTCTCAACGTCGGCTCTGGCTACAGGATCTGTAATAAGCCGCGTGCCCGGCAAAAGTTGACAAAGAGAGCCGGTCTCCCGGACTCCGCCGCAGGCGTTCGGCTGACCGGTTAAAGAAAATGAGTCTGCGCCTTCCTTGCATATGTTTCCTGTAATAAGGTGAAGATTGCTGATCAGGTTGTTTGCCCAAACACCGCGTGTCCTCTGGTTAAGTCCCATCGTCCATAAGCTCATTGTAGGTCCATGGGAACCGAACAGACGAGCCGCTTCTATGATGTTGGCCGCGGGACATCGGGTGAGTTTCTCCACCGCCTCAGGTGTAAACTGTTCCAAGAACTGCTCGTAAGCTTTAAAATCAACGACTTCGGCGCCGGTGGTAAAACGACAGAGATTTTCCACGTACCACTTGTCAATCCAGTTATTTTTTATAATTTCCCTTGCCATGCAGTGAAACACCGCCAAGTCGGTTCCAGGATCTGCGGGAAGCCAAACATCAGCGATTCTAGCTGTAGTAGTAAGTCTGGGTTCACAAACTATTACGTGGATGTTATCAGGATCCTTGAGTTTCTGGCGAGCAATTCGTCGGAAGATTATCGGGTGGCCTTCCGACATATTAGATCCAACGATGAAAAACGTACGGGCTTTCTCAATATCGGCGTAAGATCCGGCGGGTTCATCCGTTCCAAAAGTGGTAATGTATCCTCCTACGGCTGAGGCCATACACAAGCGCGGGTTTCCCTCTACCATGTTTGATCGAAATCCGCCCTTCCATAATTTGTTGAACGTGTAGCTTTCTTCTGTCATGCATTGGCCAGATCCATAGTAAGCTACAGCGTCTTTCCCGAACTTTTGCTGGAGTTCCTTGAATTTGTTTGCGACCTTGTCAAGAGCTTCGTCCCATGAAATCCTGTTGAATTTTCCATCTTCTCCGCGGACCAACGGGTACTTGATACGATCGGGGTGATACATGCTCATGTAACCCTTGAAACCTTTTACGCAAAGAAATCCAAAGTTGGTCAGGGCTTCCGGATTCCCCCTGATCCCAACTACTTTGCCGTTTTTAACCCCTACATAGAGGCCACAACCGGTACCACAGAATCTACAGGCGCCCTTGACCCATTTGTCTACTTCGATCACATCGTCGGCCGCCACTGCAGTTTTCGAGAACGGTATATTCAAAGCACTTGCTGCGAAAGCAGCAGCCGACATTTTTATCATTTCTCGCCTAGTCACGTTCATGACACCCTCCAAAACCGGAATGGGTTTTTGTCGTTAGAATCCCGGAACATTGAAACGATTTTCTCGACCTGTTGAAAACTTCTCATATTGCTTGATCTTATGAACCGTAAACCAATGCCCTTTATGGCAAAATGAGCAATTGGTCACCAACGCGTTGACCGGCATATTCTTGACCTGGGTGGAATGGCAGCCTAGACACACTACCTTGTCGGGCATGGATCGATAATTAACGGCGTCGCCATGGCACACGCCGCACTTTATGTTATTGATCCCATGTGCAGACCCCAACCAAGCCTGATAACTGGCTGGAGTCTCCTTTTGGTGGCAGTCGTTACAATTCTGTTTGCCGAATTGCACCCTATGAGCATCAGGTCGCTCACCGGGAATCAAAGGAGGAGCAGTAAACTCCTTCCATTGTGGGTCGAGCTTGCTACTTGTCGAAGGGGGAGGGCTGTCAGAAGGCATATCCTGAGTTGCGGCGGTCAAGGGCGCTCCGAGAACGACACAAAGGATAAGCACGATGTGGCACGCCGTTTTCATTTTCTTCTCCTTTTCGTTCCTTCCAAAAGGACAGGTTCCGAACCAAGTCTCACGTACGGTCGAGCGATCGGAACGTGGCTGACCGAAAGGGTGTCGGTTTACTCTACTATTTTATTTGATATTGTCGCTAACCTATTTAAAAAGCACTGCTTTATCGTGCCGAAAAAATCAATTGCGCATATGGTTGTCATAGATATCACTTAACTACATCATACCTTCCTTTGAGGGCTTTCATCAGTTCAGGCACTGCAGGGGCTCCGATAGCAATCAGGGTTTCCTCAACAAGCTTTGCTGAACTCGACTTTTCGGACAAGAGAAGGTCGATTAAAGGTGGCACCGCAACCACACCCATTTCCGACAAAGCTTTGGAAGCAGCCTCGGAGGTCTCAGTATTACTTTTTGTAAGGACATTGACAAGATCCGAAACTGCAGGTGCACCTATACGTGCCAATGCGTTAGTCGCATGAGTACGCACTAACGCATCTCTGTTCTCCAATGCTTTTACCAAGCTCGGTATCGCAACCTTGTCCATTTTAACCAGAGCCGAACTAGCGCCGTCTCGTACTTTCTTATTATCGTCTCCCAAGCTCTTCACAAGGGAAGGAATCGACTCGTCAGCCGACGCCCCGATACTCAAAAGGGCCAGAGTTGCAGCTTCTCTGATCATTGGGTCTTTATCCTGCAAAGCCGTTACAAGTTCGGGTACCGCAGAGGCTGCTTCGGGTGCGAGTTCCGACAGCAGGTTTATTACCGTTAGGCGGACCATCTCGTTAGGATGTTTTATCCCTTCGGCTAAACTCCTAATTGCTTCTTTGGTAAACGGTTGCTCGCTTTTAAATCTTGCAGCCGTACGAAGGGCCACCTCTGGATTTGGGCTCTTCAAATCCCTTAGGAGAGAATCAATGTCCTGAGGATAATCATACTTATCTGCCGCGATGGAGAAAGAGGTCAAAGCGATAATCAACACAGCAATCCATGAAAGGCATCCACAAAACGGAATGCTCTTGATTACAATAAAATTATGAGCAGTTGAACAGGTTCTCATGGTATAGCTTCCTGCCTCAGATATGGTCAGCAGCCCGTCCCGATTTGGTGAAATCTCCTGTTTCGATGGGTATGATAATCTTTAGTATCAGGGTAAGAATCAGTAAACCTATTGCCCATATGCCCATTGAAACGAGTATCTCAATGGTCGTGGGGATAAATTCCCAAACTTCTCCGAGTGGGGAGGGAATAAATCCGGGAATGATCAATCCCATGCCTTTCTCTATCCAAATGCCCACTATGATGAGTACGCAGCCAAGATTTAAAGTTACAAAACTTTTGCGGGTAGCAGGTATCAGAAATATGACGAAGGCAACAATATTAAAGATCAAAGCGGTCCATACCCAGGGAACCAGAACGCCTTTTCCGTGCAGTCCGAGATACAGGTAGCGGAGAGGTGCTAGATGATGAGTGTCCGAATAGAGTTCCTTGAAAAACTCTGCGCCCAATAGAAACAGGTTTATCGCCATTGCTACTGCAATCATCTCGGCAATCTTGAATAGGGCTTCATCTTTTACGTGAAATTTGGTATAATTTCTAACTAGTTGAAAAAGTAAAATGATCAACGAAGGACCTGAGCAGAATGCTGAAGCCAAAAAACGAGGAGCAAGAATCGATGCGTTCCAGAACGGCCTCGCCGCCAATCCGTTGTATATGAATGCTGTAACGGTGTGTATGCTTACCGCCCAGGGGATCGACAAAAGAATGAAAGGAAGGATGAAACGCATGTTGACAGGCTTGTCATAGTAAGCATTCCAAAGAATATATCCAGGAATGAACAAGTTAAGAAAAAGATACCCGTTGAGTACAACAATGTCCCACCCCAGTAGAGAACTGGGAAGGTTTAATATTCCCAAGCCGGGGATAAGATGCCATACCCTGTCCGGCCGCCCCAGGTCTGCCGTTACAAACATGAGGCACATTAATAGAGCGCTGACGGCAAGTGCTTCCCCTACTATAACGATTTCCTTGATTGGCCCGAAGTCGTAAAGGTAGGCGGGAATTATAAGGAGGACCGCCGCAGCGGCAACCCCAACCAGGAAAGTAAAATTCCCTATGTAAAGACCCCATGAGACGTAACTGGTCATCCCGGTGACAATGAGGCCTGCCTGAATCTGTTTTGTGTATGCATATACGCCGACGAAGGCCAGCACAGCGAGGAGCACTACCCAGAAGTAATAGATGGGTGGACCTTTGATGAGTCTTCTCCCCGCCTCGATTATGAATCCAGACCTCTCCATGGTGTGCCTCACCTGTCAAGTAGCGAAGAAGTAGTAGAATTTAGGTTGGGTATTCAGCTCTTCCTTCAGTCTGAATACCCTCTTAGTCTTAATAATATTGCTGATTTCACTATCTGGGTCCAGCAAGTTTCCGAACTTGCGTGCCCCGACCGGGCAGACCTCAACGCACTTGGGATATTTGCCAATCCTAACCCTTTGAATGCAGAAAGTGCATTTTTCTACAACATTGCGCATTCTTGGACGATTCCCCAGATAATGGGTCTGGGTGTTGACTTCGTCCTTTGGAATGGCCGGTTCTTTGAAATTGAACCAGCGCCCCATGTATGGGCATGCGGCCATGCAGTAACGGCAACCTATGCACCAGTTGTAGTCTACCACCACTATCCCGTCAGGTTCCGTCCATGTAGCCTGCACCGGACAAACCTTGGTACAAGGGGGATTGGCGCAGTGCTGGCACTGCACGGGCATATAATAGTAGCCTTTTTGTGGGACCTCTTCAGCATCATAATAGATGGTCGATTCCTCCAAATTCATAGTTCCATCTCTGAACCGGAGAACCCTTATGTACTGAATTTGAGGGTCCCTCGAGAGGTTGTTTTCCTCAACACAAGCATAAACGCATCTTCGGCAACCGATACACCTCTGAATATCCAGACCATAGCCAAAGAGAGTCCCATCTATCGGTGACTCAGTCCCCACCACAAACTCTTTGCCGTACTTGGCTTTGTACTCATCCTGAAGACGGTCTATGGTCTCCTGGATTTCCTTCTTGGTCATCTTCCGGAAATTCTGTTGAAAGAATTCTTGCCACGAGCAGGAACTCGTCGCGATCATACCCAGCAGTCCGGCAGTTCCCGCGAGGAAAGATCTGCGGTTCAGCCTATCCTGCAAATGTCCCGGCGACTCCGCAATCTCCTTGTCTGAATGATGGCCATCTTCTGTTTGTTCAGAACGCCTGTATTTTGTCTGCGCGAATTCTTCGTCACTCATAGCAAATTACCTCTGATGTGAGGCTGACTTCTCTTTGGGTGTCCATGGCTTCCTGGGAGGCGGCATCGGCTCTATTGATCTGAATCTGGGAGAGTGAGGGTCGTGACAGTTGACACATAGGTAATAAGTTTTTTTGCCGTTCCAATAACCGGATCTCCTCCCATGGATCCCGTTTCGCCAGTCCCTGTATTTCGTGCCGTGACATTTACCGCAGAGAAGGTACGAATGTTCGAAATTGATCAATTTCCCATCACTGAGGGGGCGCAGGTAGTTCCTATTTTCAGGATCGTGACAATCAAGACACCACACTTTCACATCCCCGTGGTTGAGCTTGACGTTCCTGTGGACAAGCAGCGCTTCCCTCCGATGAAAGTTTACAGGGAAATCCCTTTCAGGACCGTGGCAGGCCCTGCAGGGAGTTATAGTCTTGGGAAGGGGAGTGAAGGGCACCGGGAACTCTTGATAGGCACGAGTGCTTGATCCCAAAGATTCTGACAACTCTTTGCGCAACTGCTCATCGGTCTCAAACTTCTGAGCACTTACCACATCGGTCATGCAGTAAAGATAAATTGCCGGAATGGCCAGCGCCATGGTAAAGAGAGCAAATTTAAGGATGAGAGGAGTTCCTTTCATGATTGCGCCCTTATTGGTCAACGAGGGTAGTTATCCATCCTACTTGGCTTCTTTGCCGCCGTAACGCTGTTGATAAAACTGTTCCAAAGATTGCAATTGCTCTTTGCTCATTCCATCCTTGTACCAACGGTGCAGGGGGTCTTTAAAAACAAACTCGTTCAAAATGGGCATTGCCGCTTCCTTACTGCCCATTATGCGTTCAACTTCAGGAATGAAATACACGTAAAAATGCTTGGCCACCTCGTACATCCCGTGCCACCACGCATAGTCCGGTCCCATCATTGACGCACCGTGACGCGCCCTTCGACCTTCATGATGCCACAGTTCATAGTAAATCCAGTCAAGCTTATCGTCGAAGTCAGCTTTGGTAATCTTGCCCATTTCCATCAACTTGTTGCGAACGTTAGTTGCCGGAATTGCAAACTTGTTGTTGTAAAGTTCAACTAAATCATCAAATTGCATGTAAAAACCATCGACCATTAGGTCTCCGTGACATTGACGGCAGACATCCTGCATGCTAGCCCGTCGCTCCTTCCACTGACTCAGTTTTTTTGAAACAGGGGGACGTAGAGTCCATGAGATGCGTTGGCCAACTTCGTGAGTAGACGGCTGATTAGGAGTGGCGCTCATGTGGCAAGTCGCGCACGTGGCTGAGTCCTGGTAGTCTACTCCGACCACCCATTCGATCTTGTCCATATTCATCTTGTCTCTGAAGGCTTGGTAGAGAATACCGTGCTTTGATTCCTCGTAAACTTCTTTTTGAGGATGATCTGGGCCCAAGTGGCACTTCCCGCAAGCATCCGGGCGTCTGGCCTGTTCCCGGGAGAAACGATGCCGCGTGTGGCAGGCCGAACAGCTTCCCTTGCTCCCATCAGGATTGATCCTACCAATTCCCGTGTTGGGCCAAGTTGAAGGATCCAGGCGACCGTTTTCCAGTACCTTGACGTTCGAACCGTGGCACTGGCGACAACCAGTTGCCGTGCATGCCGGACCACCTACAACAGTACCCAGATAGTTGTCCAGAGAGTTCAGTATATCAGCGGCTTTTGCATGATGAGATGGCTGCTGCTGGTCAAACTGATCTTTATGACACCGGGAGCAGTCTTTTGGACTCACAATTGTGGTAATCCAGAAGCCTCTATGGTCGTAAGCATCTGGTTTCCCGGGATTCTTGTCGGTTTTCTTTTCAGCTTTGTGGCAGTCATAGCAGTTTACACCGGCCTGACCCATGCGGCCGGAACGCCACAATTTAAATAGTCCGGGGGTTTTGAGTTCGTGGCACTTGATACAAACCTGCCCCTCCGGCGCCCCGTACAGTTTAGGATCAACTTTCACCGCCGCAATAGCTGGCAGACAGCAGATGAAAACCCCCAACGCCGCCAAGATGAGAGCTTTTCTCATGGTTCCACTCCCGTATCGATGAAATTTTCCGAAAATATAGGTGTTGGTAAGATCCGATAAACCCTGCCGAAGGGTCTCGGTTTCGACTCAAAGATCCCAAATCTAAATCGCGTGAGTAAAGATTCTGTCACGCGATGACGTAAAGATGTTGTAAAAAGCTGTAATGAAGATGTAAAGTTCTTTCAGGTGAAGCAACACGCTCGAAAGCGAACTGAGTAAATGTAGTCGCTTGATTTTCACGACTCCTAATAAGGGATGAAGATGGTTGGACATATATTATTAGTAGACGATGATCCGGCTATACGAACTACAATAAAGGAAAAGTTGGAATTGGATGGATATATTGTTACAACGGCCTCGACCGGCCTAGACGCGCTGAAATGGTTTGAGGAGATTGGGCCTGCGCTTATTCTTATGGACATCTCCCTACGCGACATTGACGGTATTCAGTTCTGTCGTCTGATCAGGGCCAGGTCAAATATTCCAATCATCATCTTGACGGCTAGGGACAGTATCAGCGATAAGGTTCTCGGTCTCGAAAGCGGAGCAGACGACTATATGGTAAAACCGGTTGACTATTTGGAACTGGCCGCGAGGATAAAGATATGTCTAAAAAGGGTTGAGATACTTACTAGCCATTCTACCGTTCTGGAGTTGGGCTCCCTGAAAATAGACACGAACAAGATCAGAGTGTTACGGGAAGGACGGAAGATAGATCTTACTCAAAGAGAATTTAATCTCCTCCTCCTCCTTGCGATAAATGCCGGTCGTGCCTTGAGTAGAAAAGAGATCCGTAGAGCAATCTGGCCACAGGGAGGCATTTACGAGAATAGCCGTGCCATAGATGTCCATATCCAGCATCTAAGGAGCAAATTGGAGGACAATTCGGCTAACCCTGAATATATTGTGACATTACCGGGGTTAGGATATATGTTTTCGTCGCCGAAAAAAATGTCTGACCAATAATTCCTGTTGCGTTTTTTTTTCACGGAAAACTTTCTCTCATGTCCTTCCGAAGTTAAATGATATACACACCTGTCAAGGTATTCAGCTCGATAGCCACCCGAATACGAGTTGCAACTCGGCTTCCAAGAAGGTTGCTGTTGGAAGAAAAGCCTTATGAAGTCAGTGCAATCAAGGCTTGATCACTCACGGGGCATCTGGTAGTTTTGTCACACTGCCTTGTCAACCCATAAAGGCTAATAGGGAAACCTTCGAATGTTTCTAGACTCAGTTTTTGGATTTTTCTCCAACGACATGGCCATCGATCTCGGTACTGCGAACACCCTTGTGTATGTGCGAGGACATGGAGTGGTATTGTCTGAGCCTTCCGTGGTTGCCGTGAAGACTGATCTGCGACGAGGCCCAAGAATAGTTGCGGTCGGTACAGATGCGAAAAAGATGCTTGGACGAACCCCTGACAACATCAGGGCAATACGTCCGATGAAAGACGGCGTAATCGCGGATTTCGAAGTGACGGAGGCGATGTTGAAGCATTTTATCTTCAAGATCCACCGTCGCCGCTTCCTCGTCAAACCAAGGATAGTGGTATGTGTCCCTTTTGGAGTTACGCAGGTTGAGATGCGCGCGGTACGAGAAGCAGCCGAAAGTGCAGGGGCGCGGCAAGTTTACCTTGTGGAGGAGCCTATAGCCGCAGCACTGGGTGCCAATCTCCCGATTACGGAACCGACTAGTAATATGATTGTCGATATAGGTGGCGGAACAACGGAAGTTGCGGTGATCTCCATGTCCGATATCGTTTATGCCAAGTCCTTGAGGGTCGCAGGGGACAAAATCGACAACGCCATCATTCGGTACGTCAAGCAAAAGTATAGTCTCTTAATCGGCGAACGGACTGCAGAGATGATCAAAATGATGATTGGTAGCGCTTGTTATGAAAAGGATGAATCGATCATCGAGGTAAAAGGGCGGGATCTCATCGCTGGGGTGCCCAAGGTTATTGCCCTGCGTTCAAATGAAGTTACAGAAGCAATAGCCGCGCCGGTTAGTGCCATTGTAGAAACTATTAAGACCGCCCTCGAATTGTCGCCGCCCGAACTGGCTGCAGACATAGTAGACAACGGCATAGTTCTGACCGGCGGCGGTTCCTTATTGAAAAATTTGGATGAAGTGATTCGTCGTGAGACCAATTTGCCGGTAATAGTTGCTGATGATCCTCTATCAACCGTGGTGGTGGGATCTGGGGCAGTTTTTGAACATTTTGATTTGCTCAGGGATGTTCTGATCAAAGGGTAATCATGGGAAGGCTCCTGAATAGGGCATGATTATCTGTATCAAAAATCGCTGTACTTAATTGATTCGAGCTTATTTGCTCAGGTCTCTCAATCGACGCAGAGCTTCATTTCAGATCTATTATCCCAGTAGTTATCCTGAATCATCGGCATATTTAAATTGTCTCCCGATTGACAAAATTAGAAAAGTTGAAGCGAATCCACAAGTATGCCCCGATCCGTACGCGATGTTGCAATTATAATTATCTTGATAGGGGGGAGTTTTCTTTTAATATTCTCCTCCGCAAAGAAAGCAGATACCGGCCTTGCAAGGGGACTTTTATACAGTCTCATGCGTCCATTTGAACAGGCAGTCTTCGGAGTCCACAGAGAAGTAGCCAACTTTTGGCGTAGTTACATTGATCTCATTGGGGTGCAAAAGGAGAATCAGGGACTGAAGGAAGAGATACGAAGGCTCAAGCGAGATAGGGCGACACTCTCGGCGAGGGAAAGTGAGAATCTGAGACTGAAAAAATTGCTCAATATAAAATCCAGGTACGATTTTCCGTCTCTTGTGGCCCAGGTGATTGGCGAGGACGCTTCAGGATGGTATCGCACCTTTTTCATAAATCGTGGATCTGAGGACGGTGTGTCGGCCAACATGCCTGTGACTGCTGCAGAAGGAGTGGTGGGCAGAGTCGTAAGAAGCTCGGCCGATATGGCTCAAGTTCTACTAATTTCCGATCCTAACTTATCCCTGGACTGTCGGGTGGTTCGAACTCGCGACAGGGGCATACTTAAGGGATCTCTGGATCGGGGCTGTGTCCTGAGGTACATTAGTATTAAATCTCAGGTCGAACCTGGCGATGAATTAGAGACTTCAGGACTGGATGGAGTTTTCCCCAGAGGACTGACGGTGGGCCGGATTGACTCGGTACGGTCGGGAGACCAGGGTATGTTCTTAGAAGCTCACGTGATACCAGCAGCCAACCTTTCTGCAATTGAAGAAGTGTTGGTGATTCTGGCGTCACGGGGCGGATTCGACATTCGACCCGGCCTTGAGGACAAACGTTGAAGGAAATCTCTTTTGCTCTAGTGGCAGGAGTTACAGCCCTTTTTCTGCAGACCACCTTCCTGGGTTTGTTTTTCCCATTTGCTCACAAACCTGATTTGGTTCTTGTTCTTGTCGTTTGGGTAAGTCTCAGGATGACCCTGGTGAGCGGGATGGCATTCACTTTTATAGTCGGAATACTGATGGACACCTTATCCGGCTCGCCTACCGGGCTTTTCGCACTGGTTTATTGCATTGTATTCGTGTCGTGCAACTACTTAAACGCAACTTTCGAGATAGATGGCTTGTGGGGCCGTGCCATAGCTGTCTGTATGGCGTCTTTATTTGGAGCGGTTGTAGTCTTACTGACAAGATGGTCGGGTGGACCCGTTGGGTTTGGTTTTGACGTTGTCAGGTGGGTCCTCCTGAAATCAATTATTACGGGTCTCGCTTCTATGGTCATGATTCCCCTGATGGACAGGTTTTGGGGGGGGTACTCCAGGGTCGTTGGACTCCGATGATGACAGATCCGGAAAGAGTGATCAATTCTCATGATGACTTTGGCGCAAGAATCAGGATTGCCACAATAATTATGCTTTTGTTCATAGGAACACTAACTGTCGGGTTGTGGCGCCTCCAACTTATCCAGGGTGAGTCCTTCGATGAGATGTCACGAAGCAACAGGATCCGGGTAGTCCGTCTCCCCCCTTCCAGAGGAAAGATTCTGGACTCGAACGGCCTGGTTTTGGGTGAGAATAGGCCCAGTTTTACCTTTTCAGTCCTGCCGGGAGAATTGGAAAACGCTCAGGATGTAATCAGGATCTGTTCACCCATCCTGGGGCTCTCGCAGGAAAAGATGCGTAATCTAATAGAGCGCAGCGGCACCATTCCCAAGTTCATGAGCTATCCGCTCAAAAAAAATGTAACCTTGGAAGAAGTCTCGCTTATCCAAGCCCAAGCAGTGGATCTCAAGGGGGTCGTTCTGGAAACCAAGCCTTTCAGGTTCTATCCTCTCGGAGAAAGCCTTTGCCACGTAATAGGAACTCTCGGAGAGATTTCCCAAGAGGAGCTTTCAATAGGGTTCAAGATTGGATATCGCACGGGGGATCCAATAGGCAAGTCTGGGATAGAAAAAGAATATGAAAGCTATTTGAAAGGAGAAGACGGGTGGGAACAGATTGAAATAGACGCTAAGGGCCGGCAACTCTCCGATCTCACACGGAACCCGGCACGCCCAGGATCAGATGTTGTCCTTACGGTAGACTCTTCCTTGCAAAAGTATATCGAGGAGATATTTGTGCATAGGGCAGGTTCGGTAATAGCAGTAGATCCGGACACGGGCCAAATTCTTGCTATGATGAGTAAACCCGGTTTTGACTTGAATATGTTTTCGCCTTCGATCACTGAACGTGAATGGAAAAATCTCAACGAAGATCCGCTTCACCCGCTTGAGAATAGGTCTATTCGAGGCTTATATTCTCCGGCTAGCACCTTTAAGATTGTCACTGCAGCAGCCGTTCTCGCCGAACATTCGGTAAAAACCGACCAAAAGTTTGTGTGCAATGGCGAACTTGAACTGAGCGGCCTTGTCTTCCGTTGTTGGAACCAGACTGGGCACGGAAAAGTGGATTTGCACCGCGCTCTTGTAGAGTCCTGCGATATATACTTCTACGAAGTCGGTCTTCGTCTGGGAGCCGACCGCATAGCTCGATGGGCCTCGTTCTTCGGCTTTGGAAAGCCCTCAGGACTGGGACTTCCCAATGAGTTGCCCGGCCTGGTGCCGACTTCTGTCTGGAAGAATCGTACGTACGGTGAACCAATGAAAGACGGAGAGACCCTGGCAATTGCCATAGGTCAGGGCTATGTCCTCTCAACTCCCATTCAGCTTGCCATGATGACTGCCGCTTTGGCCAACGGTGGAAAACTGCTCAGACCAGCATTAGTTAAACAGATACGTTCACCGGAAGGCCCCATCATTTTTGAACATTCTCCTGTCTTACGTTGGAATGTCCCCCTTGATTCAAAATATTTGGAAATCCTGCGATCTGCGACTCTTGACGTGGTGCAGGACAAGAGAGGTACCGGGAGAAAAAGTCTGATTCGAGGGATTAACGTGCACGCAAAAACTGGCACCTCGCAGGTTATTAGTACTAAACAGGGTTCATTGGAGGGGGAGCAAATTCCTTATCACGAGCGCACCCACGCCATGTTCGTGGCATACGTGAACGACCGACCTCAAAAAATAGCTCTGGTAGTAATAGTGGAACATGGCGGAGGCGGCGGTTCTATCGCGGCACCTCTGGCCCGCAAGATCATCTCCAGGTACTATGGGGTCAGGGATACGGAAGATGTTAAGGAATGATTGCCGGTGGTCCAGGCCCAAGATCATAGCAAAAGTTCTGACCTAATTCCTCAATGACTACGGCACATTCAGAGGATATTGATGCATAAAATGTCTAAACTGAAATCCAACACGCGCTGGACATCCAATGTTCTCTTTGAGTGGCCCCTCATACTCTATAGCTTGATCCTTGCGGGAATCGGACTTTTCTTAATCTTCAGTGCGACAGCGCCTATGGGCCCGGCAGGGCGCTCATTTGTCATAAGGCAGATCACCTGGTGCAGTCTTGGTCTTGTTTTAACAGCAATTTTTATTCTTTTTGATTATCACATACTGGAGCGCTGGGCCATATTGTTTTATGTTTTTTTAATGGCGGCCCTTATCGTCGTCTGGTCCCTGGGCAAAGTAACTGCAGGGTCCAGGAGGTGGA
>Ga0194044_10000230_pt1 | contig 26514 bp, 28 predicted proteins | sample JunL4417m_MetaG_FD_155460 | JGI IMG/M metagenome (GOLD analysis project Ga0194044, IMG submission 155460) | Anoxic zone freshwater microbial communities from boreal shield lake in IISD Experimental Lakes Area, Ontario, Canada - Jun2016-L442-17m | ecosystem: Environmental > Aquatic > Freshwater...
GTTCAATGACTTGATCAATATAGAGAGCATCATCCAGAAACCCTGGTTTATAGAAATGCATGCTGAGCTCCCGCACGGGCAACAAGATTCCGAACTCATTAATTAGTTTAGTTGGACTCAAGCTACGCTGGGCTAGCCATTCTGCACGGCTGCGTTCAAAGATGTCTAGATAGCGTCCGTGATAAATAAAGCCAGCTGCATCGGTATCGGCGTAACACACACGATGAATATAGAAGTTGGATGCGGGGGTGGTAGTCATCAAAGGGAATCAATCATTTAGCAATCTCGGGCAATAAGAGCATCATATTACGATGCGGCAAGCCTGCTTCTTCATAGAGGGGGCCTTGGCCAATAAATCCCAGCTTTTCATAAAAAGGTATTGCCACCACCTGAGAGTGGAGTATCAAGCTACTCATTCCTTGGGCCTGTGCTCGTTTGACCAGAGCCATCAAGATGGCCGCTCCAATACCTCTACCTCGGAATTTACTTAAAACTGCCATGCGCCCAATTTGGGCACTTTTATCATCTAGATATACCAGGCGTGCAGTCCCGACGCATTTAGATTCCTCGTAGGCTAGGGCATGCAGGGCACCAGGATCAAACTCATCCAATTCCATCTCTTCCGGAACCCCTTGCTCGAGAATAAACACATCTCTTCGAATTGGATAAGCCTCATCTTGTGCCAGTTCCCAGGTTTTAATCAAAATCATGTCAATATTCTTCGAGGGTAGGTAAGTGGATTGTTTATTGTTTTCAATGTACCAAAACCAGGGTGTGTAAAGCTCTAATATCAGCATTATGGTCATAAAACTGCCATATATACCCATTAATGTATGGCGAGTGAGAGTCCGTGTTGGGCGTCGCTTTTGAATACTTAATCCCCATTTTCCTAGGAGCTATCTTGAAGAAATCCTCAGTTGCCATACTTTTTAGTGCATTCAGTTTGATCGCTACATTCTCTGCGTATGCGCAAGCGCCAGAAAAAATGTTGCCATTAGCAGTTGAAGTTGAAGTAATCACAGTATCTGTTGCAGATGTAGATTTGCAAAATCGCACTATTGAATTAAAAGATACCAAAGGCAATCTTCTGCAAATGAAGGTTTCCAAGCAAGTAAAGGATTTGGATAAAGTTAAAAAAGGTGATTTATTTGTAGTAGAGCATGCTCGCGCGATTGCAGTTGGTTTAGTTGCTGCTCCTAAGGGACAAAAGCCTGGTGTATCCAGTGTACGTTCTGTAACGATTGCTGCTAAAGGCGCCACAAAACCATTTGAAGAAGTTACCGATACGACTTTTGCAACTGTAAAAATCGACACCATTGATCAAAAAACTCGCATTGTGACTTTTACATGGCCAAGCTCAGAGAAACAAAGAGTGAAGGTTGATAAGAGTGTGCTTGGTCTTGAAAAGTTCAAGGCTGGTGATGATGTGATGATTGAGTATGTTGACGACACAATTATTACTTTTGCCACCCCAGCTAAGGCTAAGAAGTAATTCTGTATTCAGTACTACGGTTGTACGAAACAACAAAAGGCCCGCAACGCGGGCCTTTTTTGATCTGAGTTAATGAAATTGGGTGGGTGCCTATGTAGTGATGCTTAGACATCTTAGGGTGCCTAAGCACGGGGCTTGATGAGAATGTTCAATTTAATCAGTGACTTAGAAATAAAAGTTAGTCATGGGAAGGGCGATCTTTATTGAAGAAATAAGCAATAGTAATTAAATTCATCATGGTTACAATGAAACGGCGATCCAGAGATGGATCCCTTTTAATCCCTTTCTGACTTAGGAGTCATCTTGAAGAAATCATTACTCGCTGGTTTATTTGCCGCAGCTGGCCTTGCTTTTGCAGCCTCTGCTTTTGCTCAACTTCCTGCAAAAATGGTGCCCTTAGCTGCTGACGTAGTTGTATTGAGCGCTACTGTAGATTCTGTAGATGTGAAGAAGCGCACCGTTGTATTGAAGGATGCTAACGGTAATTTGGCGCAAATGAATGTTGCTAAATCTGTTAATGACTTGGATAAAGTTAAAAAGGGCGACGTGTTCTTGGTTGAGCATGCCCAAGCGATTGCAGTTGGCTTAACTGCGGCTGGTAAAGATGCTAAGCCAGGCGTTTCTGGTGTGCGTACTGTGGTAATCGCTGGTAAAGGCGCTGCTAAGCCATTCGAAGAAACAACTGACACTATTTATGCAACTGTGAAGATTTCAAGTATCGATGCAAAAACACGTATCGTTACTTTCACAATGCCAAATGGTGAAAAGCAAAAAGTGAAGGTAGACCCAGCTGTTTTAGGTCTTGAGAAATTCAAAGCTGGTGATGACGTAATCGTTGAGTTTGTTGACGACACTGCAATTGGATTTGTAACACCTAAGAAGTAAGCGGCTCTAGCTGGCAATATGCCAGTGGCCAATAAAAAAGCCCGCAGATGCGGGCTTTTTCTTATCCAGCCAAATGATTAGGCGCTTTTAGCAACCATCACATCAGAGGCCTTGATCACAGCCCAAGCTTGATCACCAACCTGTAGATTTAACTCATCAACCGCTTCATTAGTTATGGAAGCCGTAACAATGTGACCGCCACCAATATCTAACTTGACGTGTGAAGTTGTTTGACCCATTTTGAGTTCCACAACTTTACCGCTGAGTGTATTGCGCGCGCTAAGTTTTACTTTAAGTTCCATGATTTCTCCTAATGAACGTACTGCTTTGCATATGCTGCATCATTATATAGAGGCTCCTTGTATTGAGACTTGCCATAATTTTGAATGATGGTCTGACCCTCATTGGAGCCCACAAATTGAATGAATTTAACTGCAATATCTCGATCTGGTGTGCTGCCAGCAGGGGCGGCAAGTGCATCGTATGTGTTTACTAAAAACCGATCGCCCCGATACAGAATTTGTAATTGAGGGGCTACTTCTTTTTCAGCTACCCAAGTGCTGCTATCGGTCATAAAGTAGGCATTCTCAGCATTAGCCTTCTTCAGAGAGGCTGTCATGAAGTCATTGGTGACGATGTACCAATTACCTTCAGGGGGAATTCCTGCTTTCTTCCAAATATCCATTTCCTTTTGGTGGGTGCCAGATTTGTCACCCCGAGAAATAAATTTGGCTTGTACTTTGGCAATTCTTGAATAGGCATCCACTCCACTGCTAGCTGCCTTGATATTGGCTGGATCACTCTTAGGCCCAACAATATAGAACTCATTTGATCCAATCAGAGTGCGATCGGTTGCCCATCCCTCTGCAATTGCTTTATTTACCGCCTCTGGTGCGTGCACCATAATCATGTCGACTTGTTGGGTCTTCAGAAGGTTTAAAGAGGCGCCACTACCAGCCTTAATCCAGATTAAGCGAGCACCTTCTTTTTTATCAAAGGCCTCACCCAATGCTTGCAGTAGCCCAAGCTCTCCTGGGCTACCTGTTGCTAACTTGAAAGTTTTGCTGCCTGTTCCATAAATAGCCTCAGGTTTTGGGGGATTGTTTTGTGCCATGGCTGTGTGTAGTCCCAGGGTGGTGAGTAAGCCTGCAAGCAGGCCCCTCCATAATTGAACTGAACGCAGTTGATATTGGGCCATATTTATTTCTTCGCATTCGGGAAAAAGAGTTGCTCACCATCAATCTTGTAGCTGGCGATCACATCTTGACCGCCCTTGGAAATAAGCCAGTCGATAAATGCTTGTCCTTCCACTTTTTTCACATGCGGAAACTTCGCTGGGTTTACTAGCATGACGCCATACTGGTTAAAGAGCTTAGGGTCTCCTTGCACGAGGATGACAAGATCGCCACGGTTTTTGAAGCTGAGCCAGGTTGCGCGATCTGCCAAGATATAGCCATTCATCGCTGAAGCAGTGTTGAGTGCAGGGCCCATACCTGAGCCAGTTTCTTTATACCAAGAGCTTCCAGGAGCCATGGTAATACCAGCGCCTTTCCAGTAGCGCAGTTCTGCTGCGTGAGTACCACTCTTATCTCCACGAGATATAAATGGCGCTTGTGCAGCAGAAATCTTTTGCAGTGCTGCTTGAATATCTTTTCCACCTCCGACTTTAGCGGGATCGGATTTAGGTCCGATCAGCACAAAGTCGTTGTACATGACTTCATAACGTTTGGTGGAGTAGCCTTCCTCAACAAATTTTTCTTCGGCAGGCTTGTCATGAACAAATACCACATCTGCATCACCACGCTTACCAATGTCGAGTGCTTGGCCAGTACCAACAGCAACGACTTTGACATCAATACCAGACTTCATTTTGAAGATGGGGAGAATGAAGCCAAATAATCCAGACTGCTCAGTGGAGGTGGTGGATGAAACCACAATACTTTTTTCTTGAGCAATAGCGGGCGGAGTTAATAGGCCTAAAGTGGTAGTAGCTATTAGTAAGATACGAGTAGAAAACAGTTTCATTGCTTGGTATCTCCAAATTGTTCAGTTAATATGGCTCATATTACAAAACATCAATATGCAATAAATTACATATGCGAATTCAGATTAGACCCACCCTGGTATTTGGTAGTAAGGCCATCAAAGACCCGGCAGTAATCGATTTGGTCTGGCTAAGCACCTTGCTGAAGGATATTGATCAAGGTAAAACCTTGGCCTCAGCATGCAAAAAGGCTGGTCTTTCCTATCGTAATGTCTGGCAAAAGGTCAATGAGGTTGAGCAGGCCCTGGGCTTTAAGTTAATGGAGCGTGTTCGCGGACATGGCTCACAACTCTCAGAATATGCCATGTACCTGATTCAATTTACTGAAGACTTTGATGAAAAGACGCGCAGATTAGGTCAAACTAGTCTTGCGCATTTAGAGGAGGGGTTTGCCCAATTTAGAGTGAAGTCTGAGAAGCGCTGGAGGTTGGTCAGTAGTAGCGATCCGATGATCCAAAAAGCAGTGAGTGAATTCACGCGTTATGACCTGACTACCGCTGGATCAGGTGAAGCATTAGAGCGCCTATTAAATTATGAGGTCGATATCGCGGGCTTTCATGTATCAGATCCACAATCCTCCAAGATCATTGCAATGCGGTTACAAAAAGAGGGAATGCAAATCTTCCCGGTGATGAAGCGTGTGCAGGGCTTGATGATTAATAAAGGTAACCCATTGGGTATTACCCGCCTGAAGGATTTATTAAAACCCCATGTTCGATTTATCAATCGGCAAAAAAGTTCAGGCACACGATTATTGCTCGATACTGCTTTGGCTAAAGAGGGTATTGATTCGAGGAAGATTAAAGGCTATGAGCACGAAGAGTTCACGCATTCGGCAATTGCAACCGCGATCTTGGCCAAAAAGGCGGATGTGGGCGTAGGCGTTAAGAGCATTGCGCTCGAAAATGGATTGGATTTTATCCAGTTAAAGGATGAGTTATTCTTCTTGGCCATGAGTGATGAGTTAGCACTCAATAAAGAGATCGGCAAGTTAGTTCGTCGGATTCGGCAGCTATCACAGGAGGCGCCAGGGTATAAGTCGGTAGGTCAAAAGCGCCAGATCGCTGAATGGATCTAAACTGACCACTGGCTACTGATAAGGAGTGCAGCTTGCGCAAAGTGATTCTGACACTACTTTTTGTCTGCGCACAAAGTGTCAGTGCTCAGCAGACAACGGTCGCGGTAGCAGCCAATATGAAGGATGCATTCGCTGAAATTGATGCAGCTTTTAGGGCGACCGGAAAAACTCAAATCAGAGTGGTTTATGGATCTTCCGGAAATTTCGCTGCGCAGATATTGAATGGCGCACCATTTAACTTATTTATCTCGGCTGATGAGCGTTACCCGATTGAGTTATTTCAACAGGGGAAAACTACTGATGAGGGCATGGTGTATGCGATTGGCAAACTTGCGCTAATAGCCAAAACATCTTCTGGAATTACTTTGGCGGATAACAAAGCAGAGATTGCACGGGCAATCGTCAGGGCCAATAAGGTTGCCATTGCTAAACCAGAGCTAGCTCCTTATGGCAGGGCTGCGGTTGAGTACCTAAAGTCCGAAGGTCTATGGGATCTCGCAAAAAATAAATTGATCTACGCAGATAACATTGGGATTGCCACAATGTATGTCGTCACTGGTGGCGCTGATATTGGCTTTACTGCCTTATCTCTCGCCAAGTCACCAGAGGTCGCCAAAGAAACCAACTTCTTACTGGTCAATAACAAGCTTTATGAACCCATCAAGCAGAGGATGGTGTTAATCAAAGGCGCACCTCAAGAGGCTATTCGTCTTTATCAATTCATGCAAAGTGCTCAGGCTAAATTGATTCTCCAGAAGTACGGTTACACCACTCCTTAATTTTTCTTTGTTTTAAAAATACTCCTCATTTGTTTTGGATCAAGCCTCCAAAGCCCAAATTAGCCCATTATTCCTAGTGATGCGGATGCTCTCCATGAATGATATTCATTCTCATTTGGGGATATAATCCATCATAATCTAGTCAAAAAGCGTGTTTAATGAATTTAGATCAAGTCGAGCTCGGCAGTCTTTACCGCGTCAATAAGGTGAATGCCCCTAAAGGTGCCCCCCAAATTAAGGGGCAGCTGGAAGATATTGGCTTTTTGCCAGGTGAGCCAGTGACTGTTCTGCGTAAAGGATTACTTGGTAACGGCCCTTATATGGTTCGGGTCGGCACTTCAACATTTGCCTTGCGCAAATCTGAAGCCAGCATGATTTCAGTTGATTGATTGGTATATGGCTGAATCTAAAGTCCACTTCTTCTCGAATGAACCGGTTGTTGCATTACTAGGTAATCCGAATTGCGGGAAGACTGCTTTATTCAATTTACTCACAGGTAGTCGTCAGAAGGTTGCAAATTATTCTGGAGTTACGGTAGAGCGGAAAGAAGGGCGCCTCACTTTAGAGTCAGGAAAACACATTCGTATTTTGGATTTACCGGGCGCGTACAGTCTTTATCCAAGATCGCTCGATGAGCGTGTGACTTGCAATGTCCTATTAGGTAGAGCTGAAGGGGAGAAGCGTCCAGATTTAGTCATTTGCATATTAAGTGCAATGAACCTACGCCGCAATCTCCGCCTGGTTCTGGCTGCAAAGCGCCTAGGATTGCCTTGTATAGTAGTTCTCAATATGTTGGATATTGCAAATCGCCAAGGCCTGCAAATCGATACTACCGCCCTCTCACAAGAGTTGGGCTTACCTGTTGTGACAAGCGTTGGTATTCATCCAGATGGCGCTGATCAGATAAAACATTTCTTATCCAATCTGGATTGGCGTAACTTAAGTGCTTTGCAAACGGGTACTAGTGACGCTACTCTGGAAAATGTAGCATCTCATATCGCACATACTGAATCCGACAATGTGCAGGTTCATCAGATTCTCAAGAATTTAAATTTAGATCAAATCATTCCGGATCATTTCAGTGATCGCTTGGATGCTGTGTTGTTGCATCCCGTATTTGGCCCCTTGATTTTGGTGGCGTTACTATTTTGTATTTTCCAGGCAGTATTTAGCTGGGCCACTTTACCGATGGAACTGATTAAGACTGGCATTGAGTATTGTGGCGCTCTAATTAGTCAGGCCTTGCCCGATAGTTGGATCAGAAGCTTATTTATTAATGGCATTCTGGCTGGGCTTGGTGGGGTCATTATTTTCTTACCGCAAATATTGATCCTGTTCTTCTTTATTCTTCTCCTAGAGGAATCAGGCTATCTCCCTAGAGCTGCTTATTTGCTTGACCGCGTCATGGGCTCAGTAGGACTCTCTGGCCGCTCTTTTATTCCTCTTCTCTCTAGTTTTGCTTGCGCTATACCGGGGATCATGGCGACTAGAAGTATCTCCAATTCTCGCGATCGTTTGGTAACCATCTTGATTGCACCAATGATGACGTGTTCAGCGCGTTTACCGGTATATGCTTTGCTCATCTCTGCGTTTATCCCAGAAAGAAAATTGTGGGCCGGCGTGGATTTGCAAGGACTGGTTTTATTCTTGCTTTATCTCGCGGGTATCTTGGGCGCAATGGGAGTTGCCTGGATTTTGAAGCACTTTACTAGTGAGCAATTCAGAATGAATGCACTAATGATGGAGCTGCCAAGCTATCACTTGCCCCGCTTGAGCAATCTAGCTCTCAGCTTATGGCAACGAGCTGAAATCTTTATGCGTCGTGTTGGCGGGATCATCTTAATCATGACGATTGCATTATGGATTCTGTCTAGCTTTCCTTTTCCACCAGATGGTGCAACAGGATCTCCTATTCAATATAGTTTTGCCGGAATGCTGGGAGAAGCATTGGCACATGTCTTTTCCCCGATTGGCTTTAACTGGCAAATTAGTATTGCTCTGGTACCTGGCATGGCAGCACGAGAGGTGGTTGTTAGCTCATTAGCAACTGTCTATGCCTTATCAAGCTCGAGTGCAGACGCCGCAGATGCACTGATCCCATTAATCTCTTCTGGTTGGTCTTTAGCGACAGCACTTTCACTTTTAGCCTGGTTTGTCTTTGCACCTCAGTGCTTATCTACTATTGCTGCTGTTAAACGTGAAACTGGCAGTTGGAAGATCCCCGCCATCATGTTGGGTTACTTATTTGGCTTGGCTTATCTAGCCTCCTTTATTACCTATAGAACCTCTATTTACCTTGGCCTGGGTTAAGTCAGCCACGATGAATTTATATTGCAGTACCGCATAAATTCCTCAAGTAATATTCTCTTTGTAGCTAGAAAATAAATAACAACTAAGGAGATTTAAATGAGTTCTCGTCGCCAATTTATAAAAACTGCTTCAGCTGCTGGTGCTGGGTTAGTTGCTGCTTCAACTATGGGGGTTATGCAAGAGGCTTCTGCACATCCAACTTCAGTATGGGGTGGTGAGGTATATACCGGACCCAGGGAGGTGGTGAAGAACAGCAAGATCCTCTCCATTATGAATTCCGATGGAACCGAGACATTGGGTGTGGTGACTGCTAAGGGCGTGATTGATGTGCGGGCGGTGGCTAAAAAAATGAACATTGCTGCTCCTGTATCTCTCGACCAGTTATTGCAAGAGGGTAATGCCGCAGGATTTAATAAGGTAGTGGCAAGTGCCGATAAATCTGGCGTGCCTTATTTAAAAGAGTCTGATATTACATTTGGACGCCTTTTTAAAAATCCAGGAAAAATTGTGTGCGTTGGTTTGAACTACCGGGCACATGCAGATGAGGTAGGTATGGCACATCCGCGGGTACCGCCTTTATTTAATAAGTACAACAACAGTCTAGCTGCACACAATTGCTTGCTCCAGATTCCCCCACCAGCTGTCTCATATAAATTAGACTATGAAACTGAGCTCTTGATTGTCATTGGCAAACAAATGCGCAATGTGCCTGAATCAGTCGCCCTGGACTATGTCGCGGGTTACTGTACGTCCAATGATTTTTCATCGCGGGACTTACAACTTGAGCTACCAAGTGGGCAGTGGATGATTGGTAAGACCTTGGATCAATATGCTCCAATTGGCCCTTATTTTGTGACAGGTGATTTAGTTGGTAATCCAAATAATCTGCAAGTCAAAACTTGGGTTAATGGCGAGCTACGTCAGAACTCTAATACTGCTGACTTTATACATAACACCCAAAAGATGCTGTCCTATATCAGCACTTACTGGGCTTTGGAGCCGGGAGATATTGTCTTTACGGGTACTCCACAGGGTGTGATTGCTGGTATGCCAAAAGACAAGCAAGTGTGGCTTAAGAAGGGCGATAAGATTGTTAGCTCTGTAGAAAAGCTTGGAGAACTGAAATTCACTTTGGCCTAAATAGTTAAACTAAGATAGCCATTGAAATAAAAGCCACTCTAGAGTGGCTTTTATTTATTCTACATTCTGAAGCAGAATTTAGTTTAGACAGCTACAAATGTATTTTCCAGTTTTCCAATGCCACCCATTTCGACAACAACGACATCACCATTGACTAGATACTTGGGGGGCTTGAAGCCGATACCAACACCTACTGGTGTTCCTGTGGCAATGAGGTCTCCAGGATAGAGGGTGATGCCAGCAGAAACGGTTGCAATCATATTGGGGATATTAAAAATCAAATCCTTGGTATTGGAGTTTTGGCGAAGCTCGCCGTTTACCCAGCATTTAACGGAGATGTCATTTGCATCGACTTCATCGGCAGTAACTACCCAAGGCCCCATAGGGCAGAAGGTGTCAAAACTTTTACCTAGAAACCATTGTTTGTGTCTTTGTTGCCAATCTCGAGCAGTGACGTCGTTAATGGCCGTGTAACCCCAGACGTGCTTCATGGCATCAGCCTCGCTAATTCCTTTGCCACCTTGACCAATAATGATCGTTAACTCTGCTTCGTAGTCAATGCAGGTGGAGACTGCAGTTGGAATGATGACATTGGTGTTTGGGCCGGTCACAGATTCTGGCGGTTTGGTAAAGAAGATGGCATGAGTCGGAATATCTTCACCGAGTTTGGCGCTACCATCAAAGCCGCTATTGGAAAATTCTCTCGCATGTTCATGATAGTTTTTTCCAACGCATAATATATTGCGGCGAGGTCTCGGTACGGGGGCAAGAAGGCGAATATCACTAAATGCATAGCTCGCGATTGCCTTTGGCGTCTTACCTGCTAAATCTGCACGCAGGATTGCCACAATGCCATCCTCACTCACATCTACCCCGAGATCAAGCTCTTGGACAGTCTTGCCATCTGCAGAAATGATTCCAACGCGCGTTTTGCCAGATTCGTTTGCCAAAGAAAATGCAGCGTATTTCATGTTTGGTATCTCCAGTGGGGGTTATGTCTAAGCAAACCCTTGTTTATTGTGATAAATCTTGTAGTAGGATTAAGAGCATAAATAATAACCAAATAACGAATATGAGACAAAAAAGCCACCTTTGGCACGCGCTAGCCTTTTTGGGGGCCTGTTTATTTTCAGCTGCCGTATTTGCTCAGAGTCAGGAGGCATGGCCTACCAGACCGATTACGATGGTTGTGCCATTTCCGCCTGGAGGAGTGGCCGATACGGTTGGCAGACCTGTAGCTGAAGCTTTGTCCAGAAGCTTGGGTCAGTCAGTCATTGTTGAGAATAAAGCGGGGGCTGGCGGTGGTATTGGCATGGCAGCAGTTGCTAAATCCAAGCCTGATGGCTATACCATCTTGATGGCTCTCTCTTCTATCTCTATCATTCCTGAAGCTGACAAGGTGGTTGGGCGCGAACAAACATTTCAGCTAAATCAATTAAAACCGATCGCACGATTTACGGCTGATCCTACAGTTTTAGTGGTGCGTGCTGACAGCCCCTGGAAAGATTACAAATCTTTTGTAGCAGCAATGCGCGCAAATCCTGGGCAGTACAATTTTGGTTCATCAGGAAACTACGGCACTATGCATGTTCCAATGGAAATGCTGAAGTCTTCAGAAAAGTTTTATATGGTACATATCCCCTATACCGGGGCTGGCCCGGCGATTGTCGGATTGTTGGGCGGTCAAGTCGACGCAATTGCAACTGGACCGTCATCAATTGTGCAGCAAATAAAAGCGGGGAAAGTACGTGCTCTAGCGCATTGGGGAGATGGCAGGCTCGCTAGCATGCCTGAAGTTCCAAGCTTTAAAGAGATGGGCGTCAAGATTGAGTTTTCTCAATGGGCTGGCCTCTTTGTGCCAAGCGCTACCCCTGATTACATCACCAATAAGTTGCGTGAAGCAGCCAAGCAGGCAGCTAATGATGAACGCGTTCGTTCGGTGATTAATTCCGCTGGCAGCCCAATTCAGTATATGGATGCACCTGAATTTAAAGTGTACTGGGATAAAGAATCTGCGCAAATGGGTGAAATAGTCAAGAAGATCGGAAAGGTTGAATAATGAAACACGCAATGATTGCTTTAGGCCTCTTGATTTCTACTCATGTAGGCGCAGCGAGCGTCCAAGAGCTGATGGAGCAGAATGCCGCTATTAAGGTAGCAGTGGAGGAACTAGTTCTTGCTAATCACATTTTGTATGATCAAAATGCAGTAGATGGCTACGGCCATATTAGCGTGCGCAATCCATCGAATGCAAATACCTTCTTTTTGGCTCGCAGTGTAGCTCCATCAGCTGTGAAGGTTGAAGACATTATGGAGTTTGACATGAATGGTAAGGCGCTGAATGGTGACAACCGCACTGCCTATGGCGAGCGCTTCATTCATAGCGGTATTTTGCGTAACCGCCCAGATATTAACTCTGTAATTCATGGCCATGCATCTCCAATTCTGCCTTACGGTTTGACAGGCACTACTCTGAAGCCGGTTTATCACATGAGCGCCTTCTTAGGGGAGGGTGCTCCTATTTTTGAGATTCGTAATTTTGCTAAACCTAATCCTGATACGGATATGTTTGTGAGTAGCTCAGATCTTGGCGATGCCTTATCTCAGACTATGGGCTTACAGTATTTTGTTTTGATGCGTGGCCATGGTTATGCAGCTGGGGCGGATTCAATCAAAAAAGCGGTGTTTAGAACTGTGTACGCAATTCAAAATGCAAGCATACAATCGGAAGCAATGAAGATGGGTCAGGTTCAATACCTTACCCCAGGTGAAGCTGCTAACTCTAAAGAGACGATCGAAAAAACCATTGGACGACCATGGCAGCTTTGGAGTGAGCGAGTCAAGAAAACGCAGTAATTGAAACGCATTAATCGATACATAGGGAAATATGAGTAAGAATTTAAAAAGGGACGCTTTACTACTTGCCTTTTCTGGCCTCACATTTTTTGGGGTAGCAAATGCACAGTCTGGAGAAAATACCTATAAACAGGTATGTGTAAGTTGCCATGGAGTGGGTGTTCTGAATGCACCTAAGTTTGGTGATAAAGCAAAGTGGGCCCCTCTCATAGCTGAAGGGCAGGTCACACTTACTGCGCATGCGTATTTTGGGGTACGAGCTATGCCACCCAAAGGTGGAAACCCGAATCTCAGTATCGAAGGTTTCGCTGATGCCTTAGTCTATATGGTGAATAACTCTGGTGGTAATTGGAAGTCGCCAGATGCAAAAACCATCGCTGCAATTAATAAAGAAATTGAGGTACGCAAGGCGGGGTCGAATAAAAAATAAAGCAGACGTATTGAAGCTGTCTATAGAAACACAATAAAAAATATAAATTACCCGGAGACAACCATGACTCACTTGAAGTTTTTGCGCAAGAAATACCTGCTTGCCATTGCAGTAACAGCATTGGCAACGAATTTAACCTGGGCACAGCCTTTTCCAAATAAGCCGGTCAAGATCATTGTGACTGCAGCCCCAGGCGGAACAACGGATATTGCCTCACGGGCACTCTCGGATATTTTGGGAAAAGAGCTTGGTCAGACAGTGATTATTGAAAACAAAGCAGGTGGTGCGGGAATCATCGGTATTCAGGCATTGTTATCTGCCCCCCCTGATGGTTACACCATGGCGATGGGTAATATTGGTCCGAATGCCATTAATTACAGTTTGTATAAAAATCTTCCATACAAGATGGAAGATATGGAGCCCATCACTATCGTGATTGCAAATCCGAATGTATTGGTTGTAAACCCAGAAGTCCCTGCAAAGACGGTCGCTGAACTGGTGGCTTTAGCCAAAGCGAATCCGGGTAAGTATTCATTTGCATCCTCTGGCCGAGGGCAATCGATTCATATGTCTGGTGAGTTGTTCAGGACTCAAGCTGGCATCGATATTATTCACGTTCCTTACAAGGGCGCGGGTCCAGCGTTAGCTGATTTATTGGCCGGTCAGACCAACATGATGATTGATAACCTACCAAGCTCCATGCAATATATTAAGGCTGGTAAATTACGCGCTCTAGCGGTAACCAGCAAGAATAGAGTTCCTGACTTACCTGATGTGCCAACGATGATTCAATCAGGTTATCCAAACTTTGAAGTGACTGCTTGGTTTGGATTATTCGTTCCAGCTGGAACTCCTAAGCCGGTGATTGATCGCTTGTATGTGGCAGTCAAAAAAGCACTTGAGACTCCAGAGATTAAGCAGCGTTGGAAAGACTTGGGTGGTTGGGCTGTAGGCGACACACCAGCGAATACCAAGATATTTATCGCAGCTGAGAAAAAGAAATGGGAGTTAGTAGCTCAACAAGCCAAGATCGAAGCTGAGTAAGTCGGTAGTAGAACTAAATAATCCAGACCTGCTCCCAGGCCTGGATTCCATAAGGTAAATTAATCTGCCTTAATGTTGGCATCCTTAACTACTTTGCCCCACATGCTTAATTCTCTTTGAATGCGCTTAGTAGAGTCCGCAGGGGATAAGTAGTTGACGTAAACGCCAGCCGCAAGCATGCGCTCTTGAACATCAGGACGCTGCAAGATAAGCTTGATATCAGCACTCAATTTATCAACGATTGCCTTAGGCGTATTTGCAGGAGCTTCAATTCCAAACATACTCACTACATCAAAGTTTGGTAATCCCGTAGCTTCAGTCACCGTCGGGACATCAGGCAATTGACTAATCCGTTTAGCGGTTGTAACTGCTAAAGGCCTTAGCTGACCAGCTTGAATAAACTGTAAGGCTGCAGGAACAGTTTCAGACATCGTGAGAACCTGGCCCCCAACCAGATCTGTCATGGCAGGGCCACTTCCTTTGTAAGGGATGTGCAATAGATCCAGGCCTAGTTGATAACGAAACATTTCCATAGCGAGTCGTTGTGGTGCCCCCGCTCCAGAAGAGGCGAAGGTCAGTTTTCCTGGGTTGGCTTTGGCATAAGCGATGAACTCTTTCATATTCTTCACGGGAACCGATGGGTTCACAACAAATACCAATGGAACAACACCAACGATGGCAACTGGTGCGAAATCTTTTTCTAAGTTGTACTTAATCTTGTCTTTGTCCAGATTGGAGTTGATGGCATGAGAGGTCAGTGCTCCCATTAATAAGGTGTAACCATCTGGTGGAGACTTAGCCACCATATCTGCACCGATATTGCCACTATCCCCAGCGCGATTATCGGGAATCACTTGTTGATTCAGGGATTTCGAGAGCTCTTGAGCCATGATTCGCCCAATCACGTCTGTAGCTCCACCCGGAGGAAAGGGAATTACCAGCTTAATGGGCTTATCTGGATAGTTTTTGATTGCGGCAGTAGTGGATTGTGCAAATACAGGGATGCTCATGAAGCTGAAGCACAGGGTTACGCCAACACATTGAAGGATTTTTTGTCTCATGATTTAGTTTTTATGGGTTTAATATGACCATCTCATTATGAATGAATTCTGGCATTTGCAAACTACAATCTCAAAATGACTCTTGAGCTCCACCATATCGAAATCATTGGGTATTGCGCAGCATTCTTAACCACGACGGCCTTTTTACCTCAGGCCATCCAGTCTTGGCGTACCCGAGATTTATCTGGGATTTCCTTGGGGATGTATTCATTATTTACGGCTGGGGTTGGTTTATGGCTGATTTATGGTCTCTTTACTGAGAAGTGGCCCTTGATATTGGCGAATGCGCTGACTTTTGCTTTAGCTCTTAGTATCTTGTTGCTGAAATTGCGTCATACTTCTAAACGTCGCAAATAAAACATTAATCATCGTATTGAATGGAAGGGATTTTATGAGTTCAGCATTTGTTATTGACCCGCCAGTGGTAACTTCACTGCCGGTGACAGGGGATACCCGACGTTTTGCTGTGAATCGCATTTACTGTGTTGGTCGTAACTATGCTGATCATGCGCGCGAAATGGGGCATGACCCAGATCGTGAACCCCCATTCTTTTTTATGAAGCCAGCCAATTCAATTGTGACCGATGGCAAAGATATGGCTTACCCCAATCTATCTAAAGACGTCCATCATGAAATCGAGATGGTGGTTGCCATTGGTAAGGGTGGGGCAAATATTTCAGCAGATAAGGCGTTAGACCATGTTTATGGTTACGGTGTTGGTTTAGATATGACAAGACGTGACTTACAGGGCGAAGCTAAAAAGATGGGTCGTCCCTGGGATACTGGTAAAGCATTTGATCAAGCCGCACCCTGTGGTGAGATTACCCCAGTAACACAATGTGGTCACCCAGCAAAGGGGAGTGTCAAGCTTTTGGTCAATGGTGAAGTTCGTCAAGAAGGCGATCTAAATCAACTCATTTGGAATGTGCCAGACACCATTGCTTATCTCTCTACCTTATTTACCTTGGAACCAGGTGACTTAATCTTCTCTGGTACTCCAGCAGGTGTAGGCCCCGTGCAAAAAGGTGATGTGCTGGAAGGTAGTGTTGAGGGCCTGGTAAATCTAAAGACCAAAATTAGTTAATAACCGACTTGGTTGGGGGTGGGCTGAGATAGATCACCCCCTTCAAAATAGGTTAATTGCGCTACCCCCTAGGTGTCCTGCGCTAAAATTCTCCTATGTATATGTTCCTTCCTTTTCTGACGGCTTTTATCGGGCTGGTCTTAGTCTGGTTTGAGAAACGCCTTGCAGGTTTAACTGTATTGGCCATCACTGTTGGAATTCTGATTTTCTGGTTTCGCTTTCATGCAACCACTCATCTCAACATCAGCTTGTAATTGACCATGAGCAAATTTTCGTTTCCTTCCTTGGCGTCGCTAGGTAATCAACTGGCATTACTTGCTGTTGTAGGGGTCCTGTCTTATGGATTTGTAGACCAACTGTATTTTGGCGAACTACCTTGCCCATTGTGTTTAATGCAGCGCGTCGGCTATGTCATTATTGGCTTTGCTTTAGTGCTCAATATTCGCTGTGGTGCTCATTCAGCACATTATGGCTGGGGAATTATGGGCGGCTTAGTGGGGATGATGGTTTCTTTGCGCCAAGTGCTCTTGCATATATTGCCGGGTGACAAGGGTTTTGGTGCAACCTTTCTTGAGCTCCATTTTTATACCTGGGCATTCGTCGGCTATTTGGGCCTATTGGCAGGCCAGGCGATTTTATTAATGCTGCCCAATCGAGAGGTTCGCTCTCGATCCTTGTTCGCCAATATCTTGGTAATTCTTTTTATTCTGCTGGTGTTTGCAAATTTGATATCCACACTTCTCGAGTGCGGGATTGGTCAATGTGCTGATGATCCTATTCAGTATGAAGGTTGGCTCTGGTTGCGAAATCGCTTTGCTTTCTAAATTCCAGCTAATTAGTATTAGGCTCAGGTAATGCAATTTTCAAAAGTGGCCAAGTGCCTCTTATTCTTCTGGTTTTCTTGGCTCAGCCTTTGCACTGCCCACGCACAAGGTAAACCAACAACGAATGCTTGGCCCAAGCAGGCGATCCGCATCATTGTTACTTTTACTCCCGGTGGGGCGCCTGACATTTTGGCGCGTGTCTTGGCAGAAAGCTGGCAACAAAGTTTGGGAGTTCCAGTTCTGGTGGAGAATCGCCCTGGGTACGGGGGCAATATTGGTGCTGATTTAGTTGCTAAAAGTGAACCCGATGGCTATACCTTGCTTATTGGTACTGTTGGGATACATGCAATTAATGGGGCTTTATATGAAAAGATGTCTTTTGACCCAGTAAAGGATTTCACACCCATTAGTTTTTTAGCTAGCACCCCAAATGTCTTAATTGTAAATAAGCAATTAGGCATCACCAATGTTCATGAGTTGATCGAACTTGCGAAAGCCAAACCAAATCAACTCACTTTTGGTTCATCTGGCATAGGTACCTCATTACATATGTCGGGTGAATTATTTAAAGAGATGGCGGGAATACAAATCCGCCACATTCCCTATAAAGGGCGTGCTCAGTCATTGCCAGATCTCATCAGTGGACGCATCACCATGCTCTTTGATAATTTATCTTCATCACTTCCTTTGATTAAGGCGGGCGAAGTCCAGGCCTTGGGTGTCACCACCTTAAAGCGCTCTCCTGCCGCCCCAGAAATTCCGACGCTGGCGGAGCAGGGTTTACCGGGTTTTGAAGCTGTCTCTTGGTTCTCTTTAATGGCGCCGGCGAACTTGCCTCTGGCAACGCAAAAGCGCCTGAATCAGTTAACTCGTCAGGCATTAGAGAACCCAGAAATCAAAAACAGGCTCTTGGCAGGGGGGTTAGAACCTGCCCCTAGCAGTCCCAAGGACCTTTCTAAGCTGATAGCCTTAGAGTCCCGTAAGTGGAGCCGAATAGTCATGCAATCTGGCGCTAAATTAGAGCCCTAAATAAGCTGTTTTCTTGTCAGCCTAAGTCGATTGAGGGCGTTATATAAGAAAGGGAATAGGATAGGCTTAGACGACCCCAATACACTCGATTGAAAAACCCATTATTCAAAACACCTTCTTTTAATCGACTAAATTTGCCTAAATTTTCAGCATTAGACTTTTCTAAATTCGGCTGTATTGTGAGTGTGCTTTTATTGGTGGGTTGTGCAACACAAACTCAGCAAGTGAAGATGAATGAGTCTAAGGATCAGTTCAAGAATGGTGATCTGCAAAATACTACTGTAGCGATTCAGTCCGCATTTCAAGATAAAAATACACTCTATTACTTAGAGATGGGTGAGGTACAACGTCTTCAAGGTCCAGGACAAATTCCCAGTAGCACTGAAAACTTATTAATAGCTGATCAACAGGTTGAACAATGGGAACGAGCTACCAGCGACAAGCTCAAGCACTCTTTTTCGGATATGAGTTCTTATGTTTTATCTGAGGGCTTTAGTAGTAATTACGATCCCAAACCTTATGAAGTGAGTTTCCTGAGTCAAACTCTTGCACTAAATCATCTGTCACAGGGGCGCTGGAACGATGCCATGGTTGAGGCTAAAAAGATGGCTCAGCGAGAGAAGGTAATAGAAGAGCTGATTCAAAGTAAAGTTAGTGCGGTCTCGAGAACGGAACAGGAACAACAAAATAATCGGAATACCAGAGGTGCTACAAGTCGTATCCAGGATATCAATGGCTATCCCATCAGCCTATTGGATGATGAAGAAACGCGCAGCCTAAAGAACTCATATCAAAATCCAGGTGCTTATTACCTATCAGGCTTTATTCATGAGTCACAAGGGGAGGCTAGCTTGGCAGCACCGGGATATCGTCTTGCCATAGAGTTGCGCCCCTCGGTGAGCTTTTTCAAAACTAGTATTGCTAAGTTAGATTCGAACATTGCTAATCAAGGCAAAAAAAGCTTTGCAGATACCTTAATTATTATTGATACCGGCTATATCCCCAAAATTACCCCTCAACGGATTAGCCAGACCTTTAATTTTGGCGGTAATCCCAAATTGGTAAGCTTAACTTTGCCATCGATTGAAAAGTCTACCGAGCGATACACGCCGACTTTTGTTCAGCTCGGTGATCGGGTTGCTAATCCAGAGTTGGTAGCTAGCATTGATTCTATGGCCAGAAAGAATCTGCAAGATGAGATGCCGGGTTATGTCTTGCGCGCAAGTTCGAGAGCGCTGGTGTCATTAGCGGCGCAGTATGCCGCCGATCAATCCGCACAACAGGCAGCCAGAAGAAATAATCAAAATAATCAAAACAACAATACTGCTGCAATTATTGGCGCTATTGCGGGATTGATTACGGGTTACGGATTACAAGCAATTAATGTGACTGATGTACGTCATTGGAGTACCTTGCCAGCTCAGACCTATATGGCCCGGATGGGATTGCCGATTGGGCCAACGGTACTAAAATTCACTTTACCATCGGGTGTAATTCAAAGCCAAACAGTCAATTTAGTTGGCGGCTATAACGTAGTCTACATTCGCATGTTCAGAAACAAAGCAAGCGTGCTTACTTCAAATGATCCAGCGGCTTTACCTGCTAAACCGCAAGCAATTGTTGCGCCTATTACTGCACCCATTACTGCACCCATTCCTGCACCCATTCCTGCGCCTATCCCTGCGCCCATAGCTCCAGTAGACTCTTTACCTGTCGCGCCAGCAGCAGTAACGCCTATAAGCAATCCCACATCAAGTCCTGCAAGCGGTAATATAGAAGAGTTAAAACCCTATGAGCCGCCCAGTTTACTCAATCGCTTTCAGCAGCTTTTTAATTAGGAAACTCGAGAATGAAAAAATACCTCCTGAGTCTATTGGCAGCCTGTGCACTCATTGCCTGTAGCTCTAATCCTTCGATGAAGGACATGACTTTACGCACAGGGGATACCGATAGCATTCAAATTACCGATATGCGCAGCCTCATGCGCAACGGCGTTCTTACAGCGCAAGTGACTATTCAAAACGATAGTAAATCGAATTTAGTAGCCTATCGTTTCAAATGGATTGGTAAAAATGGAATGACGGTGACCGATGAAGAGGCATGGAAGCCTGTGACAGTGGGTAAGGGTCAAACGACCGTTATTATGGGTATTGCCCCAACACCAGATGCAACCGATTTCCGTTTTGAGTTAAATCAATACAAATAAACCAAAAGCTTATTGAGAATGATCATGAAAATGCACACTAAAACTATCCAATTATCTTCACTAGCAATCTTTGCAGCTCTACTTGTAGGATGTTCTGGTCCGCAAGTTCGCTATGGTGATGCTAAGGCGGTTGAGACTGTCAATGCAAACTATGGCTCAACCGATCTACAAATGATTGCCGAGGCAATGACCAGATCTTTACTTCAATCTAAGGCTATCTCGGGAAGTAAAGATGCGCCCATTGTGACTTTGGCCGATGTGAAGAACAAGACCTCAGAATATATCGATACCCGTGTGATTACTGACAAGATTCGTACTCAGTTAATGAAAAGTGGACAGGTACGTTTTGCAGTGAGTGTTTCTGAAATGCAGAATCAAACGGAAGAGTTAAAGCGCCAAAATCAGTCCGGTTTATACAAGGGCAATACGATTGCTAAAACTGGCAATATGCAGGGCGCGCAGTATCGTATAGAAGGATCGATTGCCTCGATTGTGAAGAATACTAAGGACGTTAAGGATGTTTACTACGTCTTTAACCTCAATCTGATCAATAACGAATCAGGCTTACTCGAGTGGTCTGATGAAAAAGAAATTCGTAAGACGGCAACTCGCTAATGAAGGATGTGAATTCATGCAATTGATACAGAAAACGTTTCTAGTTAGTGTTGGCCTTAGCCTAGTCTGCCTAGCGGGCTGCGCTTCTAAGCCTCCGGCTGCAGTACCGGAGCAAGCCATCGTTGGGCAGGTGCCAGCAGATCCACCCAAGAATCCTGTCATTAGTGCTGAAGCGCTTAAAGCAGACTCGAAGTCCATTGCTGTGACTGATATCTACTTTAAAAAAGAAGGTAAGAACCTGATTTTGATTGAAGAGACCCGCCATAAGACAAATAACAGTGTCACTACCACGATCGCGCCAAAGACAATTGAAGTCGATGCGGATAAAGCTGATGCTTCCGCCTTAACGGGTGGGGCAAATTCTTCTGCATTTCCGGTGAAGTTCACTAATCTGGCCGATCCAAAAGCAACTGCACCAGGTACTGCACCCGTCATTACGCCAGTGGATCCCGGAACCAACAGCAATTCGGCCTCAAATGTAGAAACGCAAAGTCAGAAAAAGTCAGGTTACGAGAGCAAGATGGAGTACGGGGAGCTACGTTATTTAGCTAATCCAATCCGTGGCTTATTAATAAAGTCTGGTTATAAGGTGGTCCAGGCTAAGCCATCAACAGTTACGCCGAATCAAGGTGACGAGTATTTTGATATTGTGAAGCGGATTAAGGCTGGTGATTTTCCGGATGCTAACTATGTACTGTATGGTGTATTAGCGGAAATCTCCGTAGTGGATAACATTGATGACATTCCAGGAACCAAGTCTTCTTCTCAGCAGGTCGTATTAGAAGTCACAGTTGACTTTAATGTGGTCGACACACAGTCTACCCAGATCGTCGCCTCATTTGTTGCGTCTGGCGAAGGTAAAGAAGTCAGAATTGACGGCAAAGACAATGCCTTCAAACCGAGCATGGCGAAGTTAATGAAACTGGCTTCTTTAGATTTAGCAGAAGACGTGCGTAAAAACTTGGCTGCACAAAATTTCATTACTAATAACCCAGGCTCAGCAGGTTATGAGCGTAATCTTAAGCGTCGCTTAGATGATGATGCTTCTACTTTAAAAGTCTACAAGTAAGCAAGCTCAGAACACAACCTGAGTGTTTTAGACTTCCACAGGCGGATGCGTTTTTTCATAGCGCTCTGCCGTTCTTCTAAAGAGATAGAGTAGAAAGCAGGCAGCCAACCCTAGACTGATGCTATTCCCAGCCCAGAATCCATTGGCACCTTGTAAAAATTCCGGTGTATTGCCAAAGACATTGAAGCCCATTAAGTAGCCGCCCCCTAAGCCTACACCCCAGAGGGATCCTGCGTAAATGAGCATGGGTAGAAATGCAATGCGATACGCCCGCAAAATAAAGGCTGCGGTTACTTGTAGGGCATCAAAGACTTGATAGAAGGCGATAAACAAGAAGAGGGGGATCGAAAAAGCTTTCACTTCTGCTGGTGGATCATATAAATCGAGTAAATGCATTCTAAAAAACCAGACGGCAATGCCTATTGTGATGCAGGTAACAGTCGTGAATAAAACAGAAGACCAGCCAATCTCTTCAGCACGCTCTGGTTTATTTGCGCCAATGGATTGAGACACCAGCGTCATCGTCGCAATTGATAGAGAGAGCGGTACCATATAAATCACTGTGCCCATATTAGCTACGATCTGATGACCGGCTAATGCGGTGGTTCCAAGACGCGCAATAAACAGTGACATAAAAGTGAATGAAGTCACTTCAATCAAATAACTAAAGCCAATAGGTGTGCCTAGCTTTAAGAGCGTCCAGATACGATGCCAGTCAGGCAGGCTAAAACGTTCGAATATCTTGAAAGGTCGATAAAAGCGATCAAATAAGACGATACCTAAGGTCATCAGCAACCAAGACCAGTTGATGATCACGGTGGCTACAGCGCATCCAGGCCCACCCATGCCCTCAATCCCAAATCCACCATAAATGAATAGTAAGTTCAGGGGTAATTTGAGTGCTAAGCCGATGAGTTGAACAATGGTTATGACTGCAGGGCGAGATACGGCATTGTGCAAAGCCATTAAGACCCGCATAGCCATACTTGCAGGAAGACCGATTGCTAGGATATTGAGATAGAGCTTTGCTTTATCTTCGATCTCAGGACTGACGTGGGAGATAGCTAGTATATGCTCCGCATTGAGTAAGATAAAACAGCCTAAGACCGTTAACCCAAGGGCGAGCCAAGTTGCTTGCCTTACTTCTTCACCGATTTCAGAATAACGTTTGGCGCCAAAGAGTTGTCCAGCAATTGGGGCTAGTGCAGAAACTACGCCCGTTAGTCCTACGTAAATACTAATGAAGATTGCCGATGCCATTGCTAAGGCAGCTAAATCATCAGCAGAATAACGCGCCGTCATTGCGGTATCCAAAACACCAAAGGCAATTACCGCCAATTGTCCAATGAGAAGAGGGCCGGCTAGATTGAGTAAAGAAGGAACATCCTCGCGGAGGCGCGATAACTTAAAGTGCAGCACGAATTATTCCGGAATAACTTTGTAAAGGCGGAGACGTTCATCACGGTCAGCGGCGCGACGATCTTCCCAAATCAGATTAAGTTTTTTATTATTGAGCTTGGCGTAGGCCTTCGCTTCAGACTGGGTATGGGTCAGCATCCAAGGGCAGCTAGGATCATCACGCAAATTCAGCTTAGTGAAATATTGAAAAGACGCGAGTTGTGCAAAGCCAATATTGCTGGTGTCGATACAACCACCACTTGAGGGCACCACCTGAGCTAAACGCGCAGATACTTGACGATAGGTTTTGGCGTAATTAATTGTTGGTAGCCATAAGGACATTAATAAAACCCACATCAAGGTAGTACCTGATGCGGAAATAATCAGACAACGCCAGATTTCTTTAGGAGCACGCGAGGTTCTCCAGCGGACTACTGCCAACCACATACCGGTAATCACAAGAGCCACTACCAGTGCGAGTAGGTTGAATTGAAAATCAAATCCTGGGAGGAGGCGAGCTAAGTTTGCAGCGGTAGATTCTGGATAGCCAGTCACCTTAGCTAACCAAATAATCCAAATCGCTAGTGCAATGATCGTAAAGCTAAACATCGCAAACCAATCGATAAAACTGATCATGCTGCGCTTCAGTATTGGCAGGCTAAAAGCTGCAATGATCGATAAGCTTGGAATGAGAATCATCAAGTCATGTTCATTTGCTTCTAAGCGGAATAAAACATAAATCAAGCTACCAATAAATAGACTCAGAGGAATACAAAGGTGGGGAGCGCGCCAGGCACCCGCTTCCTTAACACGGCCCCAGTGGGCTAGCGAGATGGTCGCTAGCGGCCATACTGGCCATGCATATGCCCAGAAGTTCACACTTAAGAAGCCAAGAGACTCAATAGAAGGGCTTGCTCGCATCTCTGGCATGTTGCGCCAACCTTCTTCAGCAATGTGGCGCCACTGAATTGGGAGATCGGCCAAGTACCAAATGATTGGCCAAATAGCAAAACCAATTAAACCGATCACCGTACTGGTGAGAGTCCAGCGAAAGCGCAGTTTTGCATTGCTAGCAATGACCGCAATGATGGTGGAGCTAACAATGATTAAGCTCAGAGTGAGATTGCTGGAGAGAGCAACTATCGCAATACCCAGACCCGTCCAAAGACCCCCTTGCCATGGTTTATCTAATCCTCGGACTGTGCCGTAGAGCACGATACTAATGCCCATGAGTTGCGCCATCATTGGCGTGGTTTCGTGAGCGCGCTGAGCAAGTCCTACACAAGCCAAGAAGATCAGTAGAGCGCCATCAGCCAAAGTCATGCCGTAACTCTTTAAATCCGGTTGACCACCAACTGCAAGCGCCATTGGTTGAACTTCACGACGACGACCTAAAAGATAAGTGGCATACCAAATGGCAAGAGCCGCAGCAAAAAAACAAATCGCCGAATATAGGCGTGCAGCATTAGCGGCACCAATCCAGGGACCAAATAATTTAATGAGTGTGGCACCCATCCAATAGGGAAGGGGTGCTCCTAAGGAAATATCGCGGCCGGTTAAGTGCGGAACAACCCAATCCATCGAGTTACCACGAAATAAAGACCACATACCACCAAAACCAATCGCATCTTCATTCTTCCAGGGATCCCGAAAGAAGAGACCAACAAACCCATATACCAATGTCAGCGCAAAGATAACAAAGCGCGGAATGGATTTAGTGGCGGCGGCGGTGAGTTTAACCATGGACTTTATTTTGGACGAATCTATTGGTATAGCAAACGGTAAAGCAAAAAATAAAAAAGGCAGCAAACGCTGCCTTGATTATCTCGCAGAGAAGGTATTTCTCATACCCTGCGACTTGAAGTGTTTTAAGCCTTCTTCTTAGCTGTCTTTTCAGCAGCTTTAGCTTCTGCAGCGGCAGCTTTTTTCTCAGCTGTTTTAGCAGCGCCATCACCGGTAGACTTAGCAACAGCCTTGGTACCGAATTTCTGACGGAATTTCTCAACACGACCAGCGGTATCCATGATTTTTTGGGTGCCAGTGTAGAAAGGGTGTGATTCAGATGAAGTCTCGATCTTGGCCAATGGATATTCATTGCCATCTTCCCACTTGATTTTCTCTTTAGTGGACATAGTGGAGCGAGTTTTGAAGCTGAAGTTATTTGAAACGTCTACAAAGACGATTTCACGATATTCGGGGTGAATGCCAGGTTTCATTGTGAGTCCTATGAGCGGGGAGCCGTTTTAGCCAAATTGGCTTAAATACTTTCCCAGGTTTTAAAAGCAGTAAAGGCGAAATTATGCCATGAAATCAACAACAAAGCGCACTTTAAGGGGGTAAAACAACCTGAAACACACATTCCAGGCTTCTGAGACCCCTAAATTAGCCTCCGCGACGCATTAAGTCAAAGAATTCACCGTTGTTTTTAGTCGATTTGAGCTTATCCACAATGAAGTTCATAGCTTCGATATCGTCCATATCAGCCAGTAATTTGCGTAATACCCAGATTTTTTGGAGGTTTTCTGCCTTGACCAGCAATTCCTCGCGGCGGGTACCGGATTTATTGAGATTAATCGATGGATAAACACGACGTTCAGCCAAACGGCGCTCAAGGTGAACTTCCATATTGCCCGTTCCTTTGAATTCCTCATAAATGAGGTCATCCATGCGGCTACCCGTTTCAATCAGGGCAGTGGCGATGATGGTTAATGAGCCACCTTCTTCAATATTACGCGCTGCACCGAAGAAGCGTTTTGGACGTTGCAGAGCATTTGCATCGACACCACCAGACAGTACTTTTCCTGATGACGGAATCACCGTGTTGTATGCGCGCGCAAGACGGGTAATAGAGTCAAGCAAGATAATGACATCTTTACCCATCTCCACTAAGCGTTTGGCTTTTTCAATTACCATCTCGGCAACTTGAACGTGACGTACTGCTGGCTCATCAAATGTAGAGGCAACAACTTCGCCGCGAACGGAGCGTTGCATCTCGGTAACTTCTTCAGGACGCTCATCCACCAGGAGAACAATCAAGATTGCATCAGGGTGATTGGCAGCAATTGCATGAGCGATGTGCTGCATCATGACTGTCTTGCCAGATTTAGGTGAGGACACAATCAAACCCCGTTGGCCAAAGCCGATTGGGGAGATCATATCGATGATACGAC
>Ga0194044_10000234_pt1 | contig 26277 bp, 27 predicted proteins | sample JunL4417m_MetaG_FD_155460 | JGI IMG/M metagenome (GOLD analysis project Ga0194044, IMG submission 155460) | Anoxic zone freshwater microbial communities from boreal shield lake in IISD Experimental Lakes Area, Ontario, Canada - Jun2016-L442-17m | ecosystem: Environmental > Aquatic > Freshwater...
TATCCCTCCTTGAGCAAGACCTCAATCCTGACCCGATCCGACTCGGTCAAGTGTTTAAAAGTTCTGTTCTTCATACAACAATTCTAATCCTTTCCTGTTGCATTTAGAACTGGAACTCGTGGACATGCGGCCAATATTTTGATATTATAAAGTCAGATAGTTTTCAATTGCAGTTATTCGTTATTAGTTTTTAAGTTATTAGTTAATTTATATGACCAAAGAGCAGTTCGCAGTACAACTTGCCAAAGAGATGCGTGCCGTGGGCATGAAAATTAATGCTGATAATGCCGAAAGATTAATTATTGCCCTATCACAATCAATGCAAGACGGCTTAGCGCGCGACCGCAAATTAATTGTATCAAACTTCGGTAGCTTTGAAGTCGTAAAATACGGCGCGAAAATGATCAAAAGCCCGCGAGGTGACGACAAAAAGTTTTTTATGCCACCCACCGATGTCATTAAGTGGCATCCATCTGGAAAAATTCGCCAACGAGCAACTTCAGAAGAAGTTGGCGAAGATGAATACAGCTTGCTGGTTGGTAATCCACAAGAAGAGACCGAGCCAAAAGTAATATTTGAACAACCGGTAGTGGCAGCACAGCCAATTTCCGCGGTGGCTGCCAACACTGATCCGTATAGTGTCAAAGTCAACTTTGTTGGAAAAAATAAATCTTATTTGTCCGATGAATGCTCACCGATTTCAAAATTCGTTAAGTCAATATTCGGATTAATGAAAAGTCTAAATGCCGACAAACTTGAAATCGTTCCGGGGCGATTACAAACCAACTTAGTCTATTATTCCGGCAAAGATAATAAAAGTCAGAGATCACTGCCAAAAGATTCACACTCAGTCGTGGTGCAAAAAATTGAAGCCTTGGCCGGACCGGCAAACGAACTTCTACTTTTCGGCACTGATAAGATCAAATTATCACGTCAGCTTACCCCTTTTGGCGACCAGTTAATAATTACCAAAGTATGAAAAAACTCGGGCTAAATCCAAAAAAACGTAAAGGAGCAGCGCTAGTTGTGGCAATTTTACTGGCGGCAGTTATCGGTTCAGCTGCAATCGGTGTAACCGCAATTGCTTTCCGTCAAGTCAATACCGCTGAAACCTACAACAATGGCCTGGCCGCTTATTACGCTGCTGAGTCCGGACTCGAGGAAGGACTCTTGCGCAACAAATACAATAAAAATGCTCAAATACCAGAATCAGTAACTAGCTATTTTGCCGGAGACACTCTTTTGCGACGGCCGGCAAATGCTTACCGCGACTTTTTGGGCCGACCAACCAATATGCGACTGACACCCGGCGATTCTGGCGTCCAAATTGGCTATGGGCTGGCTGATAGATCGCAAGTTTATGACCTAGGCGTCTTCTGGCAACAAAAATATTTTGGAGTCGACAAAAACAACAATGGATTTATCGACGCCAACGATATTGCCAGCACCACCTACAAATACCCGGATTACAAAATTGAAAAAGATAATTCAAAGTCCTTTACTATTTTGCCAGCCGACAACAATATTTATCTCTACTGGAAATGGATTGCCCCCAATTGTCAGCCAATCACTCCCGGCGGAACAAATTATACTTCGCGAGCAGTAGAGGTAAAAATAAAAGATACAACGCAAAACGAGCACACCGCACTATTCCGCGATGCAGAAACCGCAGACCACTGCGCAACAATTAACAACTCGACTAAAGCCCTAAAAACTAATGGCGCTTTCACCGCATCATCCGGAGTTGAGCTAAAAGCTGCCATGGGAATTACCGCCTACACCGCCACAGAGTTAACAATAAAGCCAGTGGGCAACACCAGCGGTTCAGGAGACGGAATTTATTTTGGCTTTAACCAAGCACCGCAGAATAATCTTGCAGTCGCGACCAGAACAACCGGACCAAGAACTACCATTCAATCAACAGGATATTTTGCCGGTAACTCTCGCCAAATCACCGCCAATATCGACCGCCAGACAGGAACAATTCTCGATATTTTCAACTACGTGATCTACAAAGGACAGTGATTCTGACAATCCCGAAAAATGTGTTGACTTATACACACTTTTTGTGTATTATAACAACTAAGTTTTAACGAAAGGGTGGAAATGCGCTATCCATTAATAACTCTGATCATTGCGGTAGTTTGGGTAATTTTACTTGCCGTCAGTGCTCAGTTTACCGACATGGCCCAAAGTTTGTATTATCTGACGCTGGCAGCAACTGTCATCATTTTTATCATTGGCTTTCAAGCCAGAATCAAATGAATTTCTTAAAACGTTGGTTATTTTTGTCCTATCTTTCCATCAAATATTTTTTGCTGGTTATTTCACGTGCAATATTTATCTCACCTATCCCTTATCATAAAATCACACGCATGTATCTCGAAGAAGCTGGAGGCGCCTTTATCAAAATCGGCCAGATTCTAGCGCTGCGCTATGAAATTCTACCCCCAGAGTATTGTTTAGAACTTTCCGAACTCTTTGACAACGTTCCGCCGATGGATTGGGATACTGTAAAATCACTGTTATCTTCTGAATATGGAGAAAAACAAAACGAAATTTTCACCCTAATAGAAGAATCCCCGATTGCTTCGGCTTCCTTCGCCCAAGTCCACAAGGCTATACTTGCCAGCGGCAAAGAGGTCGCGGTTAAGATTCAGCGCCCAGGATTGATGGCAAAAATTAAGGAAGATTTTCGTTTTCTTAGAGTTCTTTCATTTTTTGTCTCACCAATTCTCCACTTGCAAGCTTTTAAACTTCGAGAAATTTTAGATGAAATGGAAAAAACAACAGTAAAAGAGTTGAATTTTAGACTCGAAAAAGACAACGCTGAAATCATTCGAAAAAGCATAGACCGGCCAGAGCGGTTTTTTGTCCCGGAAACTTATTCAGACATAACTACCGAGAAAATCTTGGTTCAAGACTTCGTTAACAGCATCAAACTTACTGATGTCATCCGCTCAAGAAATACATTAATTAGCAACGAGCGATTTGCCGCAATTGATTTTGATTTAGATAAAATCGCTTCTGATATCACAGCGGAATTAGCTCGACAATATTTCATAGTCGGAACGTATCACTCCGATCCCCACCCTGGGAATATTTTGATCACTAAGGATAATAAAATTGCTTTTGTTGATTTTGGGATTGTTGGAACAGTTTCGAAATACAGCCGAGCACTCTTCTGGAATTTTGTTAAACATATCGCAGTCGATGGAGACACAAACAAAGCCGCAGTCGCCTTCTTGCGGCTCGGCCTTAGATCTGTTGAAGACAGAATTCGCTTTTTGTCTCAGAGAAATAATGGCGCTATTGAGACGTATTTAGAAATATTGAGAAAAATGGCTGAAGTTTATGAACAACCACTAAAACAAATAATAGGAACATGGCAAAACTCAATTGGCCACCCTTCTGAATCGCTTTACAATCGCAGCACCGCCGTAAGCTTCATTAAGGCAATGAGAATCGCTGAAAGCTACAACGTGCATTTCCATCGAGATTTAATTCATTTCATCCGCACATTAGTAATTGATGACATGATGGCTATGCAAATTTCTCCGACTTTCCGTATGGATTTAGCCTTACAAGGTTTTGCCAAAGAGCACAACGAAATGATAGATGATTTGGAAAAATATTTACTCGAAAGTCCACAAATCGAAAATGAAAAACTGGCTGACCCCTACGACGAGTTTGAAAGAGAAAAAGCCAAGGAGTTCCTGACAGAGTGGTTTCAGGATTTGGTTGAGGACAGAGGAACGCTGTATAATAAAATTAAGCAACCTGCAGAAAAATTAATGCAATTAATATAAAACTATGACTAAACAACTTTGGACAACAGCAATCATCGTCATTACTTGGATAGCCACAGCCGTGGCAATATTCCAGGGGCATATTGATGTCTTTGTTTCGATTTTGCTGACTTTTGCCTTTACTTTCTACCTAATTATCTTCGGCCTCCAACGCCAAAAAGACTAATTAATTTTTATCAATCGCCAGTTTTAGTGATATTTTTTTGATGTTCTAACAAAAAAAGCGGGGAGATTTTCTCTCCCCGCAGAGCAATTTCCACACATCACTGTTCGGCCTGCCATTTTTTCGACATGGCCTCAATCACCAATAGGCCTAAGTCCTGATGGGTCAGTAGTCTTTCGGCGACAGCCCAAACCTCATGCACATCGGCGGCAAACCCTATCCGCAACACCAAGCTGACAACCTGATGCGGTCGGTAACCTGGTTTTTGTTGTCCAGCCCAGAGCGCTACGTACCGCGCCAGTTTGCCAATTCGGTCTCTAAATCTGAGGTTCAGCAGGATCCCAGAATCAGCGATTTGCTCAATGAAAAGCAAGATGTTGTACGATGCATCACGACCGATTGGTTTGTTTGTAACATCGCCGGTAGTTTTCAAACCGTCGACATAACTGGCAAACAAATCAATGACTTCGCCATTCACTGACGACCGCTGTGAAAAATTGAGTCGCCGATACCGAGCCGCCAACCCAACAACATCTTCCCCTCTGAGTATTTCAGATAGCAGCAAATGCTTGCTGTTATCAGTATTGGCGTTCATCGAAGCGCCTCCAGAATTTTTTGGTGTTTCCTAACTCCCAAACCCATGCAAAGAACATCCTATCATCGATTATTTTATTTGTCAACTATTTTCGACAACATATATTGATTATCTAATTGTTTTGTGATAAGATATTTTTAGTAAAGTAAAATAAACTTATAAAAAATTATGGCAATTAACGAGCAAATTAGATCGCGCTTGGAACAATTACACCTAACTAGCAGTGAAGCCAAAACTTACACTGCCCTTTTAGAAATCGGTACAACTTCCGCAGGAAAAATCATTGAAAAAACTCAGCTGCATCGCAGTGTGGTTTATGAATCATTAAAAAAACTTATTAGCAAAAAACTAGTCTTTAGTTTTGAGAAATCAAAAATTAAGTACTTCCAATCGCTTGATCCAGAAAAGTTGCTTGATATCGCTGCTGAGGAATTTCAACTAGCAAAAACCTTAGTGCCTGAATTAAAAAAGATGATCCAAGCAGAATCACCTGAAATAACCATTTATGAAGGGCTGGAGTCCTATCGCCGATTTTGGCTGGATGCTTATTCTAAGTTGCCAACTGGAACAACAGATTTTATCGCCGGGTCAATCGGGCCTCTTTGGCAAGAGCATATGGGAAAACTAACCAGCAAATTTCTGAAAATCCAACAAGAAAGAATGATTAAATGGCAAATGTTGATTTTTAATGAAAACGATTTCGAAATGAAATTAAAAAATAGTCTTCCAAAGTTATATGAATATCGGCTAATCGAAAAAAAGATGGCTGACTTGGGAAACTTCAATATTTTTGGCGATGACATTTTAGTTCTCCATTCGGCAACAGAGCCAATGGTGATTGAAATCAAAAATAAAAACCTGGTTAAGGTTTTTAAAAATATTTTTGACATACTTTGGGGAATCGGAAAAAAGATCTAACTTTTGTTTACCACAATGCTAGTTTCGGCGGTGTTGCCGGAAGCATCGTAGGCTTTTGCTTTTAGTGTGTAGGTTCCGGCTGGAGCATCATTATAATTCCAAACAGCAGAAACTGATCCTGAGTTCTCAGTTAGAGCTAGTTGATCATTAATATAGATCTCGATTTTCTGCACCGCAACGTTGTCTGTTGCCGTAACTGCAATGTGTAAATTACCATTTGCCCAAGCATGAGGATTGTCAGCTGGGTCGCCAATGGTAACCGTCGGGTTTTCCGTGTCGGTCGTCGCGTTATTAATGATAATAGAGACTGTCGAATCAGCAGTTTGTCCAGCCGTGTCAGTTGCTCTAGCCCGCAAAGAATGAACTCCATTGCCATAACTTGCAGAATTGAATGACGTTTCATATGGTGCGACGGAGTCTTCAACTAATAAATTGTTGTCAATGTAAAAGCTCACCTTTGTTACACCATTATCATCAGAAGCCGTGGCTGAAAATGGCACCGTTCCAGAAACAGTTGCGCCACTGGCTGGTGCGGTAATTGAGACTGTTGGTGCGCTGTCTGACGCTGGCGCTGAAGCAGATGACCCGGCTGGCTCATTAACCAACCAAGTTTTTGTCCCAGCAGATGGATAACCGTAGGTCGCTGCCATGCCATGATAGCCATAACCGGAATAGAGATAAGAGTAATCCTCCGCAATTATTTCCGCATCGCAGTTGGCCCAACCCAGTGAGTAATCAGGAGCTGTTCCTGACTTTGTCAGCGGCCGAACGGAATAATAAGAATCGGGGAAGCGTTGACCAGAAGGAATCTGCCAAACTATCCATTTGTAATACAAGGAGTAGTGGTGGCCATATTCGTGCGACAAAATTAGTTTCATGTAGTCAAGGAAGTATGGATTACCTTCATAATAGTAGCTGTTTAGCGTTATATAGCCCCAGGCGGAAGTTATTTGGCCGTTCGCGTCTTGATTATACGACCCGGAATAAAGTCCGGCCCAGCCGGTGTCTCCGGCGTTTTGCAGAATTATCGAGTACATACTGCTAACTTCGCCTTTAACTAATAAGTTATTCGACATATACGTTTTAAGTTGATCACCCAAATCAGCATGCGAACCTGTTTGGTCGATATAATGAATACCGGCAATACCAGCCGAAGGCCCAGCCGCGGCAGCAACAGCTGTGTTGGCAGAATTAACTGGTCCAGTGGCAGATGTAACCGTCTTTGATCCATCTGAATTGGCCTTAGTTGAAGTTTTTCCAGAAGTCTTAACCTTAGGAGGCGCAGCGATAACAGCTTTTTTTGCTTCTTCTGGTGGAGCAATTGGGGTAACAGCAACTTCAACAGGAGCTTTAATCTCAGCGGCTGGTGCCGCTACTCGGTGTTTTTTAATCAACAATATACCAGCGATCCCGCCAGCAATAATTAGAACGACCAAAAAAATCTTTAGCCAAAACTGCCAACTTCTAAAATTAGGCGCCTGAAAAAATTTTTTCATCCACTCTATTCTAGCTCAATTTGATCAAAACAAAAAATCCTGAAGCAAAACTTCAGAATTTTTTGGTAGCCCGGATGGGAGGCTCACACGCCTTCGGCTTATAGAAACTCACGGTTTCTATTATCTTCCTCTGCGGGAAACTCCCGTTTCCCGACCCCTTCCCGTTCGACTTCCATTTACCATGAAAAAAGCATCACCGAAGTGATGCACTTTTCATGGTAGCCCGGATGGGAGTCGAACCCATGATCTCTTGGATGAGAACCAAGTATCCTAGGCCACTAGACGACCGGGCCATGGTTCCCGGGCTAGGGGTCTCGCGCGCCTCTTCGAGGCTTTTCAAAACCCACGGTTTTGAATAATTTCCTCCGGCGGGAAAACAGCATTTTTCCCGACCCCTTTCGCGCTCTCGCCTGCCCTGAAACAAAAATTGGTTCCCGGGCTAGGGGTCGAACCTAGATTAATGGAGCCAGAATCCACCGTACTGCCATTATACTACCCGGGATTACTAGAAAATTTTACCATATTTGTGCCTAATTATCAATCCGCTGATTGACCGGAGTTGTTTTTTCCGCTATATTGTCATGAGAACGATGGAGGTGGTCAGTTTGGCCGAAACTAAAGTTGACACCAAGGATCTGATCGCCCGAGTTCGAGCGATGATCCGCGGTGAACGCAAGTACCAAACCAACGAGGAACTGGGGAAGCACTACGGGGTAACCGGGACAAGGATCGGGCAGATCTTGACCAGGGATCTGGCGCCAGCAGAGCGGAAGAGAAAAAGAAAGACCAAGTGGCCCCAAAAGCCAAAACGACAACGCGGACGTCATACCTGCGACAAAACCAAACGCGTTTTGGTCGCAGTCCGCTGGCGCTTGAAAGCCAACATCTACCCGTCTGCCGCCAAAATGCACAAACGTCTGAAGTGCACCCAGCACAGCATCGCCGAGGCCTGCAACCGATACCTCTCCGATGATGAAAAGTTGCTGATGGCTTCACTCCAAGGATCTGGCCGGAAAAAGAACATCGCCAAGAAAAATGGAGGATGACACGGCTCTGGCATGGCGCCAGAGTTTTTTATTAGTTCAATTTATTTATAGAGCTTGAGCAGCAAATCTGCCGGCACGGCGAAAAAGGCTTCGGTGGAGTAAGCTAAACCGTAAATTTCGCCATAGTAATCATCGAGCGATTTTATAGCCTTAATATAATTTCGGTCCTTATGTTGCGATAAGAACTTCTCCATTGCCTTTTCTTTTTTATCTACGTCAACTTTCAACAATCGATTAAAATACGGTAATGGCCCCCAAACGCCGTAAAGCCAAATAGAAATTTCTTTGAGATCTTGGCCTTTTATTTTTGCCAGTTTTAATGCCTCAACAATTGCCTTCGTCGCCTCACGATGGTCGTCATTTGGGCAAGAAAAGTTCGGCGTTAGAATAATCCCTGGTTTCATTTCCAAGATAATAGTCGAAAGATCATAAATTGTTTCTTTGTCCACAATCGAATTGTCTGGTTGACGACAAAATATTTGCTCGAGATTTTCAGATTGTTCTACTGCACTTTTTGACTCTTCTTCTCTCGCACTAGCTCGCTCTGATCGCGATAGTTTATCTCCAGAAAAAATGTAGGCTATTTTAATTTTTTGATCCTTTTTTACTCTAGATATTACTCCGGAGCAAGCAAAAATCTCATCATCCGGGTGCGGGGCAATAATTAAAATATCATTATTTGGTAATTCTTCCACCACTTTAAAATCGGCGCCACTGGTGAAAATTCGCCAACCAGCCTCAGCGGCAGCAAAATTCATAGTTCTAAATGCCGACAGAAATTGTTTTTTAATGCTCATATTTTGCTTTCATGATGGCGTTGATAAAACTCAAATAACCCCAAGCTTGCCCTCGCTACCAATTTCAGCCCCCCAATTCTGCATTAACCCGCCCTAATTCCTTTCGTATTTCTGATAGCACCAATTCAATTTTTTCTTCCATCTCTTCAGTCGAAGCAACTCGCAGGTGATTCTGGTGGCCTTTCCAGACCTCAAAAATCGCTTTATCAAGTAACGCCGCCTTGTCAACTTGTCTATGTCTTGCTGAGTTTGATTTAAAAAACTCGATGAATTTTTCCGGATCATCAACAGCCAATGAATTGAGGTGAATAATCGCATCGTATCGCGAAATACAAGCGCTGTACTCCAAATGAAACTTTTCGAGAAACTCTTCTAGCCCACCAGACATATAAACGGCCCCGTCGAGAACTCCTCTGTCGCAAAGTACGATGGACGGCCCTTCAAACATTTCGGCTTCACTAATCGATATGTTTTCATCATTTAATTGTTTTACTAGAATTTGTTGTTGTAATTCATCCTGCCATTCCTGCGACCACTCGATATCAACGCCCGGTATTCCGACTCCTCCTTTTTCTAGTGGCCGAATAAGTTGAGATGCAACTTCGGGGACGACAATAACTCGATCACCAAGATCTTTTTTGACAGCTTCGATAGTCGTGGTTTTTCCGCCACAAGCCCCACCTGTCAAAACGATTTTTAATACCTTAGAAATGATAACTCCTCAAATTCTACTTTCGTGATGACGCTGGTAAAACTCAAATAATTTTTGAAATGTTCGCGGACCGGTGGAATAATAACCCTCGGCATAATTTCCAATTCCAGCCGACAGTGCCCGAAATTTATTCAAGGACAATATTGCCTCGTCATATTTTTTAATTTTGTACTGACTTTTGTGGCACTTAAGAGCTTCTGTTTTCACTTCAACAAAATCATCTATAATAAACAGGCGATTTAACCGCCCGGTTCCAAAAACTTCATACAACCAAATATTTAAACCTTCAGAATAATTTTTTAAACCTAAATTTAGTGCCTCCAAAACCGCTAAATGGTCTGGGTGCGGTTCCTCAAATGAGGGTGCTAAAATTAAGTCAGGTTTGTCGAACTCAATTTCTTTGCGGATAATCGCCGCCAACTCAATACTAGACTTCAAGGAATTATGGGGTAGCCGAAGAAATTTCTGTTCAGAGATTTTTAAAACTTTTCCAGCTTCAACCGATTCTTCTTCCCTCTGTGCGATTAAATTTTCAGAAAACTTAGCCTCGCGGTTGCCACGAGAACCATCAGTAAAATAAACCACTTTGATTTTTGCACCAGCCTCAGATAGCTCGGCCAAGAGTCCTCCGCAACCTAAAACATCGTCATCTGGATGTGGCGCCAAAACCAAAACCTTATCGGCGGTAACACGAGAAATTGGGTGAATTTTCATCACATCAGTGTAAGCCGCCCAAGACCCTCGGTTTTCTTCCTTCTGCCAAAACATAGTCCTCCAATAAATTTATTCTACCTCGAAGACGGACTTTTTGCCATCTGCCAGATCAAATCAAACATATAGCGCTGAGTCTCCACAATACTCGAACTTTCAATTAACACCGCGTGAACCTTTTTTGCAAATGAAATCAGTGCAACCTTGTCATCAAAAATTATTATATCCGTCGACAACTGGACTTCTTTTGGTAAAAATCTAAGCTCCTCGTCTGGCTTTTGAAAATTCTTAATATAGCCAGCATCCTTATTTTTCTCTGGCACAATTTCCCGAACAGCTACCTTCTTTTTAGCTATTAATTTTACAATTTCATCAAAGTAATTGCCAAGATATTGGTAAATGTACTCAGGGGAGGCTATGGAATCAATGTATTTCGCTGACGGCAACATTTCATAAATATTTTTGATTTCCTTACCCTCAAAAAATCGAATTGTTGGTTTTTCTGGCGATGAATTATAAATTGACCGCAGTTGTGGCAAAGCTTCTGAAAATCGGTTTAATTTATTTTCTAACAACGCCTCGATTTGCTTTGGGTCAGCAGCCAGGTAGCGACGGCGACCATTTTTACTAAAGTGACTAACAAAACCCTTTTTTAGCAAGCTTTCCAAAATATCGTAACAATAGGTCCGTTTTATTCCGGACTTTTTTGAGATGGGCAAAACCGTCGATGCACCGAGTTCAAGGACAGCTAGGTAAACCTTGCTTTCATTGTCATTTAATCCAATTGATTTTAGAATCTCCAAAGTTTCCATTTTTTACTACTCTTATTTTCGTCACTAATATACGACTATATTATAGCAAAACTCGTCATATTTTGTCAAATGAGATCGTTTTAAAGTTATTTTAGTAGAATTTTTCGTCATTTTGTATTGACGTATTGCTAAGGTTATGGTACAATGTTACCTGTCAGGCTAAGGAACAACCCAAAAGTCTGAAGCGAGCAAACAACTTACAGGCGACATTAGCCGACACGTGACACGAGGAAAAAAATGGAAATTCTCAACCTGGTCATCGTCGTTTTGGGGATCATAATAGGCCTTTTCGCCATGTATTTCATGCTATCGCTTTGTAGCTAGCCTTATCAGAACCGGGCACGATCGAATAGATCGCGCCCGCAACTGAGGGGAATTAGCCCCAACATTACAATAGATGCCAATCAGGTATCTGGAAAAGAGTTTAAAATGACTGAGCAGACGGAGCTGATGGATCTGTGATTGTGGGCAGCCCTGAGAAACGTAAAGATCGCCGACTGGGAGCACGTTGTTTGCCACTTCATCGAGATAGCCAAAGATAAGGGAATTGAGATCCCGGACAAGTGGATGGAGGAGGCCAAAAGCTCAACGGAGGCTGCGGAGATGCGGGCAAGAAATGAGGAAAAATGGCGGAATCAATAATCACTCCCCTTGTCCGATTTATTCGGACAAGGGGATTTTTTTATTTCGAGAGCTTTAAATATTCGTTTTCAATTTCTTTAATTACCTTTTCCCAATCGTAGTGCTTTTTCAAAAGCGCGTAGGCTTCGCTGGCCAGTGCTTCCCGTTTCTTTTTTTCCGCCAAGAGATAAGAAATTGCTTTGGCCAATTTTTCAGAATCAGCCGGCGGGACAAGGTAGCCGGTTTTGTCATCAATAATCAGCTCAGGAATGCCACCAACCCGTGTTGCCACAACCGGGACACGAGACGCAAAGGCTTCCAGTATTACTAAGCCAAAGGTTTCCGACAGCGATGGCAGAACAAACAAATCCCACTTATCTAAATATCTTTTTGGTTTGTCAATTTTGCCCAAAAGTTGCACCCTGGATTCCAAATCTAACTCTTTGATTAAGTCCAGTAGTTTCTGCTTTTCCGGCCCGTCACCAATAATTTCCAGCCTGGCTTTCGGCAAACTGGCGGCAACCCTAGCAAATGCCTGAATTAAATACTGCTGACCTTTTTGTTTATATAAATTGCCGATAGTGCCAACCATTAACTTATCCGAATGGTTTTTTTCCGCATTATCATCACTAATTTCCACAGCGTTTGGGATGATAGTAATTTTATTTTTATCAACACCAAATTTCTCAATAAAGGTTTTGACCGATTTTGAAACAGCAATTAATGAATCTGATCGGCGGTAAATTCCTCGAAGTCCGCTCTTCTGCAAAATTGAATTCAGTGGATTTTTCAAATGATAATCATCACTCCAAATATGCTCGGTGTAGATAAATTTCTCGCCTGGTCGTAGTGCCATTTTACAAAAAGATCCCGCTCGCGGTCCGTGAGCATGAATAATAATCGGCGCGAAGGGATCACCACTTTTGCGAAACTCAGCGACATCTTTTTTGAGTTTTGTGAGGGATGATAAATCCCACTTACTTTTAAATTCGACTATTTTTACTTTGATATCCTTGATTTTCATTGCTTCAGTCGTTAACCAACCACGCGGCGCAATTAAAAGAACCTCAAACTTTTCTTTATCAATGTTTGATATTAAACCCAGCACATGCCTCGCCCCACCACCCAGTGACGAGTCAGCAATAACTTGGATAATCTTTGTTTTAGTTTTTGAGGTCATCTATAGCTTTTGTAATTCGTTTGATTGATTCTTCTTTACCGAGAGCTAGTAATAATTCAACTGGACTCGGTGACTTTTCCGCGCCAGATAGTGCCACCCGCACAGGCCAAAATACATCGCCGTTCGTTAAATTTTTCTCAGATACGATTGATTCCAAGGTTTTTTGTATTTCTTCTTGTTCCCATAAACTAACAGCTAGCAGCTGACAGCTGGCAGCTTTCAACCCAATAGTGGTTTTTTCACGATCGGATTTTTTGAAAATTAGGAGTGATGAATCGTACTCCGGTGTTTTGCGCAATTGAATGATATAGTCCGCCGCTTCTTTCAAAGTTTTAAACCCGCCACGACCAATTAGTTCCAATTCTCCGGCTGATAATTCTTCTATACCAAAATCCTTCAGACTTTCGACTTTCGACTTTCGACTTTCGACTCGGATATACTCCCCATTCATCCAATTCAGTTTTTCAATGTCAAAAATTGCGCCACTTTTATTAACGTTTTCCAGTTTAAATTCGCCAATTAATTCTTCTAGCGAGAAGATTTCTCTGTCGTCCTTCGGATTCCAGCCTAAAAGAGCCATAAAGTTCACTAGCGCCTTTGGTAAATAACCTTGATTTTTATAATCGATAACTGATGTTGCACCGTGGCGCTTCGAAAGCTTTGAGTGATCCGGTCCCAAAATCATTGAAGGGTGAGCAAATTCCGGCGCACTCCAGCCCAGCATTTCATAAAGAACAACATGCTTTGGCGTTGACGACAACCACTCTTCCGAGCGAATGACATGGGTAATTTCCATTTCGTGGTCATCAACAACAGATGCTAGGTGATATGTCGGGAAACCGTCAGATTTTAGAATTACCTGATCGTCAATTAAGGCCGCATCGAATTCCACACGGCCTCGGATCAAATCATCAACAATAATAGTCCCTGATTGTGGCATCTTCATCCGGATGGTGTAGCAACCTTCGGCTAGGGTCTTAATGTCTATACTAGCATCACGACAATGACCTTCGTATCGCGGTGGTTTATTTTCTTTTTGCTGACGCTCGCGGTCCTCTGCTAGTTTTTCTTTAGTACAAGTGCAAAGGTAAGCTTTCCCCTCATTTACTAAATCAAAAGCGACTTTTCGATATTTATCCAGGCGCTCAGACTGAACCATTGGCTTGCCAGCGTTGTCAGCTACAATTCCCAGCCAGCCCAGTGATTCGATAATCCGCTCAGTTGCACCCTCAACAAATCTCTCGCGGTCAGTATCTTCAATGCGCAACAAAAATTCGCCAGCTTGATTTTTGGCGAATAAATATGAAAATAGTGCAGTTCTGGCACCACCAATGTGAAGTTCACCGGTTGGACTTGGAGCAAAGCGGGTGCGAATCATTGTTTTATTGTTTGATTGTTCCATTGTTATTCCCATCCGTGATAATCCGCGCAATAGATCCGTGTACTAACTTCATTTTATCTCCCTCAGCTTAGCACAAAGTCGGGCTAAAAAAAATAGTGGCCAGGATCACATGGACCCTGGCCCTGCCGTGGGGGGCAGCCGCGTAAAACGCGGTAGTAGTAATGCCTTCGCACTCCGCATCCACGCTCGGCGCAAAGACAACCACCAGATGTCAAAATACCTGATTTACATCAGGTTGTCAAGGGTTTTTAGACCAAATTCGCTAGCCCTCGACGGCGTTTTTTATATAATTGATTTTTCCATTATCAACGCCAATAACATCAATTCGAATATTTTTATTCGGATATTCCCTCTCGATTTCCAGCGCCAAAAGTCTCAATTTCTGCTGTTTTTTATTCCGGACCAGATCAACTGCGCTTCCCCAGCCACCTCCTTTGACAGTTTTGACTTCAACAATCACAATAGTCCCCCTATCATCCGCCAAAATATCAATTTCCCCAAAAGGATAAGAAATGTTGCGGCCAAGAATTTTGTATTTCTGTCGGTTGAGAAACTCCGCTGCCAAATCTTCCCCAGCATTTCCGGTGGTTTTGTTCTTTGTTTTATCCATTTTTTAGCTTGAACTAACTAAATTTCTTTTAATAAATTTCTCAGCGGCGGCGAGAATTTCTGCCTGAAATTCTGCTGGTGAAGATGCGACCCAAACAGCAAAATTATAGAGTTCTTGATTATCAACTTTCAGCCACTTGTCATTTTTTCCCAAGAAGGTGAAAAGTGTGGTCACTGCAACCCGTTTATTTCCGTTTTGAAACGGATGGTTTTTTATCATTAAATAAAACAAAATTGCCGCCTTTTTGACCAAAGTAGAATACAAATCTTTGCGGCCAAACGATTGAAACGGCACAGCCAAGCAGCTCTCCAGAACATTCGGATAGCGAGTTGAAAAATCGGGAATCGGCTCATCCCACTCCATTATATTTTTTGCCATTCGGTGAGCAATAAGCTCAACCTCTTCGATTGAGATTTTGTAGATCACTCCTCTCCCAATTTTTTGATCACGTCACCATATTCCGCAAAAACTCTGTCTACCGATAGTTCGATGTTCTTTTTTTCTTTTGTTGATACTTCTCCACCGTAAATTCCCAGGTCTGATTTTTTAATTGCGAAATTACGGCCGATTTTTACAGCCGGAATTTTTCCACTCTGGATCAGGCGGAATACCTGAGTTCGGTCCAACCCAAGAATGCTAGATGCTTCAATTGTTGAGATGTAATCGTTATGTTGCATAGTGATTAAATTGTAACATATGTTGCATTGATTTGTCAATACAACGTAACTAATTATCCCATCATCCATAATTCTTGGTTCACAATTCAAATTTAAGTGCTATAATTGCCGCGGAACCATCTGCGCATACCAAAGGATGTGGGCAAAATGAAAATCGCGATGATTATAGTCGCATTTTTCTTCTGCCTACCACTTTGGGCAGAGGAAAAAAAAGAAGATTGGCCAAGTCTTCCCATTGTCATTAGCCTTGAGGCTAGCAAGAACATCGTATCGTCTACGCTTTATACGACAACAATGAGCTTGCGGCTGACAAGGGATGGGGGCGGCAAAACGGACGAAGCTGTAATGAGTTTCAGGGTGATCGGGGCGGGAATGTCCTGTCTGCACAAGCCGTTTCTACTTGGACTGAGAGTGGTGCAGAAGCCAGGGCCGACCGTGTTTCTGGCCGGGGACCAGGAAATCTACTTTCAGGTTCACTACCTAACAAGTAGGAATTCTGTCCGTTATTACCAGCCTTTAATGGTGAAGGCCGAAATGTCACCTACGCTGGAGATAGAGCGCTGGGAACTATCGGTCAAAGGGACGAAAATCCAACTCCGTGGCCTGTGGAGCGCCAAGGAGCACAACTTTGGTGTTGGAGTCGTTCGCAAAGTTGGTAGACACCTCGAGATCAAGCTATTTACCAACGACCCACAAGTCTCAATTGGATTTTCTTATAACCTAACTGGCCTCGGTGGCCAATAGCACCCGACCTCGCCCTCGCTTGGTCGGTTTTTTTAATCGCTAGCCATCAAGCAACTTAACCAAAAAAACGCCACCATTTCTGGGGCGTTTTTTCTATAGAGCAAGTAAATATTATTTTTCTGCGGCTACCTGTTCATTGGCGTCGACGCTATGAGCTCTCTGATAAATTTGCTCAGACCTTGTAACTCCTTGCTCAAACGCAGATCTGGCAATATTATCTCTGAAAACCATTTCACCAAGCCTTACACGACTTGCTAGACCTCCAAATAAAGCCTGCGAAGCATGGGCGTCAACCAAACGATATGGTTGTTCTTGAATTTTTGTTGCCGAACGAACCTCCTGTGTTCCCCTAGCAAAACCAACAATAAACGGAATGCTTCTATGCCATTTACGAGCCTCACGAACCCGAACGCCACTATCGGAACCAATAACATGGCCTAGCACATCAGGACTACCCGCCTCGTGCATTTGAGTCCCCAGCATGTTACCAAGTTGTCTTCCGAAGTTCTTAGGATCACTTTGAGCATAAACCCTTTTTGCCTCGCTTGGATCAGAGCCAAAGCCATTGGGATAGTCTTGTCCATTCCAACGGGTATTTAAACCAAATTCAATTTGTTGAGCTACGGCTCTAATTAACTCTCTTCTCCTGTCGGCACTAGCTGCGGTTAGTTCAATTCCATTAATTCCAGATTGTTCCAATGCATCATCTAAAAAAGCAGAAATTAATGGCTCAGTGAACTCAACTCGGCGAGGGTCTTTTTCCGTGCCTGTATTTGTCGGTATGCGGCTAGCGCGATCACTTATTTTCTTGATTATCTCTTCTTTGAGCGATTTCTCCTTTTCGGCCGCTTGGGCGGTTTCTTTTTCGATAGCCAATGCTTGCTCTCTGGCTATTCGACGCTCCTGTTTCCCGGCTTCAACAGCCCAAGTTTCCTTTTCGTCTGTATCAATCGCTTCTTGGTAAAGTATATCAGCGACTCCAGGCATGGCATAGATTTCATCTGTTCCCTGACGGAGCAGATCGATTTCAGTCTTTAGCCGATCGTAACTTTTAACATTCTCTGCTAAACTTTTTGCCTCGTCTGACTTTTGCAGCAATGCACCTAGACCATTCTCAATTCCAGCTCGACGCTGTTCGATTGCCTCAATCTTAGTTGCAAGAACTGGTGACATTGGCCTGCCTTCTGGGACAAATTCCCTGATTCTTGCAATGCTTTGTCTTAATTCTGCAATCTCGAGCAAGCTGGCGTCAAATTCTGATCTTAGTACGTCGGCTTTTTCCTGAACACCTTCGGGCGAACCCAGTGTTTCGCGTATCTCAGCCAAACCAGTCGCCCTCATCTCTGCGTCCCGTTCGACCGCAGCTTTTCTAAGATCAGAGTGGCTAGCCGCCGCCACATGAGCAATGTGATCAGCCCGCAGCTCCGCTTCGCGGGTAGACGCAGCCAACCGCGCTGCTTCGTCCTGCTGGGCCTCAAATATTCGTTGCTCTTCCCCAAGTGATTGTAGTTCGTCTTCATTATCGCCCATTTTGTGCTCCTAGTTTTTATTTGAAATATTTAAAATAATTGTATCACATCAAATAAATCAACAACACCAAAAAACGCCACCATTTCTGGGGCGTTTTTTCTATAGAGCAAGTAAATATTATTTTTCTGCGGCTTTGTCGGCTTTTTCTTCAGTTGACTGGGCTTTTTTCTCATCTTCGGCTGAGCCTGGAGTAACATCTTCTTCGTCTTTTGGCTCATTTTCGCCAGGAGTGTGACCATGGGCTTTAATGGCAGTTTCGGCCTTTTTCTCAAATTCGGCTTCTTCGGCTTCTTTTTCGGCGGCGGCGGCTTCAGCAAGTTTGGCAGTTTCTTCGGCGATTTTTTCTAGCTCTTCTTCAACGCCTTTTTCTTCCCACATTGCGTAATCGCGATTTAATTCTTTCAACCTGGCATTTTTACCGGAAAGTTCGCGCATAAAATATAGTTTGCTTCGACGAACTTTTGATTGTTTAATTCGTTCTATTTTAACAACACGTGGGGAGTGAACTGGGAAAATTCTTTCAACGCCAACGCCAAATGATTCTTTGCGAACAGTAAACGAACCATCGAGGCTTTTCCCACCGTGGGTGGCAATAACCAGGCCTTCAAAAATCTGTACGCGCTCCTTGTCACCTTCTTTGATTTTCTGGTGAACTTTAACAGTATCTCCGGTGTGAATGTCGGGGATATTCTTTTTCATGAATTTTGAAAGGTTTACTTTGTGCATAATTTTTTCTTTTACTTTCATTCGTCATTCTTCATTCTGATTTTGTCATTTTTCTGATCCGCCCATCTCTATTTTCAATTGATTGAACTCAGAGAGAGCGGCGCAGGGGCTCTCACGCCTGCGCCGGGCAAACATCCGCTTTTCTCGCGGTAACTCTCACCAGATTAGTGAGTGTTGTTCGATTGCGATCGAGGAATCGCACGTGAACCTCGAGCGCTTACTATTGTTTTACTTCTGCCCAGCCTTGCCGCGTGCGTCAACACTGGACTCGCCCCAATAGCCAGTCGCCCACTCTGTCGCCAGTGCGCTAGCCATTGGCGATCCAGGACGTTGTTCTACTGGCTCTTCTTTCGACTTGGCATCCTTCGACATAATGTAGCCTCTAGGTCACGGGGCTTCGCCCCAAGAGACCAGGAGGCACGACTACGGTGTGTGCTTCGATGTTCATCTGGGACCTTACCCTTACGTGGATGGAGAACGCGCTATCGCGTCTCTTAAGGGGCATGTCTGCCATACAACTCCCCAAATCATTGGGGCACCTCTCCGTTTTCACAGAATGCAGCCGACAACAAGTGGCTGACAAAAAACATCTTTCAAGATGCCTTTTGTCAGAAACTTACTTTTGATCAGCTACTGCAACCCTGGTCTTTTTGATCTTTGAACCGGAAAATGTAGTTTTTTTGATTTGAGAATATTTAACAAAACCGTCTTTTTTAGCATAAAGTGTGCGATCATTACCCTCGCCAACATTAGCACCTGCCAAGTATCTGGTACCTTTTTGACGAATGATGATATTACCAGCAACAATTTTTTCATCACCAAAAATCTTGACCCCAAGTCGCTTGGAGACCGAATCCCGCCCTAAACTTGTACTACCGCCAGCTTTCTTATGTGCCATTTTTCTTTAAGCTAATAGCTATTAGCTGTCAGCTGATAGCTTTAATATAACGATTTGTCGTTTGACAACTTGATAATCACGTCCATATTCCAAAGGTGGACAAACAGTAGTGTAGCCGATATCACGGATAAAGTCAACACAATCATTGAAAATTGATAACTTTTTTCCATTGGCCAGTTCAAAGAGAGGAAAAACTATTGCGATAGCTTTCAGCTTTTGGCTATTGGCTGTTAGCTTCAAGTTGCGAAGAAAATCCATATACAATTGAGTAATTTCGCTTTTGGCTTCGGCCTCTTCTTCGATTCGTAATTTTGATGTTCGCGGTTGGCCTAAAAATGGCTCAGTGGCGATGATAAAATCTTCTTTGATGTCAGAGAAGTCAAACTTAGCGGCATCAGCAACAACAATGTCATTCCCGCAAAGGCGGGAATCTACTATTAGTGGATCCCCGACTGGATCGGGGATGACTGATTTAAGGAACCATTCAAGATTTTCTTTCGTGTCAGATACAGCTTTTTCTGACAGATCAGAACCAACGACATTACAACCAACAGAAACTGCCTCAATTAAAACGTTTCCCGAACCACAAAAGGGATCAACGACCAAAGGTCGTAAACCCGAATGACGAATGAGGAATGAGGAACCACTGTCTTCGTCATTATTAATTCTGGTTTCGTCATTAACTTGGCCTACGGCCAAGTTCACCATCATTCTAGCCAGTTTCGGTGGCAACATGCCTGATTTAGCGTCTGACTTTGGCTTACCGTAGTCGTGGCGAGTCCACTCGTTGATATTTTGCACTGCAATTAACTTGCCAATTCCAGTTTCAAATAAACCATACTCAACATTATCAATATCCATTTTGTACTGAAAAGATTGAGCGCTTGAAAGTCTGCCACCCTCTTTGCCGTCGATAATTCGAATTGATTTTTTTGCCGCCTTTTTAGCCGACAACGCCATTCGAAAGGTATCGACCTTGGCAACAGAGTAATTTGATAAGCCAAAAATTATTTTTGATGATTTATCTTCAGCCAAAAGCAGATTCTCGATTTTTTCATTAGCTGGAGCGATTTTCTGAAAGATTTTCACCGTGCCGCCAAGAATTTCAATTAATTTTTTGACTTGGTCGCTGCTAGCCTCTAGTTTGATCTCTAAAACTTGATCAGATAAGATAGAAATGTTCGCGGGGGAAAAACCAAAATCAAAACTAGCCAAAACGCACTCCAATTCTGTTTGGCTAATTTTATTTTCCCGACCCAACACAAAATAAAATGAATTATGAATCATGAGGTATGAATCATGAATGTTTTTGCCATAATTCTTAATTCATAATTCTTAATTCAATCGTAATTCTACCATAAAATATAAGATTAAGCCAGACAAAATGCCTGACGACAAACCAAAAACTAAAGACTTTGTGCATCTCCACGTTCACTCACATTATTCTATGCTAGACGGCATGGGCAAGATTCCTGATTTGGTAGCAAAGGCTAAAAATGATGGGCAGCCGGCATTAGCTTTAACTGACCACGGCGTGATGCACGGCATTGTTGAGTTTTATGAGGAGTGCACCAAGCAAGGAATTAAGCCTATTCTAGGTATTGAAACCTACGTTGCGCCCAGGACAATGAAAGACAAGCAACCAAGGGTTGACTCCTCTACTTATCACTTGATTTTATTAGCTAAAAATGAAGCCGGCTACCGAAACTTAATGAAACTAACATCACTCGCCCACTTGGATGGCTATTATTACAAACCGCGCATCGACAAAAAACTACTCAAAGAGCACTCTGAGGGTTTAATTGCTTGCTCCGCTTGCGTCCAGGGAGAAATCCCGCGAAAATCATTGGAAAATATTGAGGAGGGCAGAAAAGCGCTAAAAGAATATTTGGAAATTTTCCCCAAAGAGGATTTTTATCTTGAAGTTCAACATCACCCAAACACTGTGCCGGAACAAAAAATTGCCAACAACAATATTTTTAAGCTGGCCGAAGAATTTGGATTAAAAGTTATTGCCACAAACGATCCGCACTACGTTAATTCAGATGACAACATTGCTCACGACGCGCTGATTTGTTTGCAAACTGGTAAGTTAGTCGGCGACACCAACAGAATGACAATGGCAGGCGATGACTATTCTCTCCTAACTCACGCCCAAATGTCGAGCAACTTCCCCGACCACCCAGAAGTGCTAACCAATACAATTGAGGTCATGAATAAATGCGACGTGCAAATTGAGCTCGGTAAATTTAGGTTCCCAGAGTTTCCGCTGCCGGCTGGTGAAACATACGAAACATACTTACGCAAACTTATTGATGAAAGATTGCCAAAAATAGTTTCAGAAATTACTCCGCGAATCCGCGAACGTATTGATTATGAATTCAAAGTAATTAAGGACAAGGGGTATTTAGGCTACTTTTTAATTGTTCAAGACTTCTTTCACTTTGCCAAGCAACAAGGAATCCCAACCAATACCAGGGGCTCAGCAGCCGGCTGCTTCATCTCCTACGCACTAGGAATTACCGGCAAACAATTAAATCCTTTTGATTATAACTTACCTTTTGAACGATTTTTAAATCCATTTCGTCCATCTGCGCCTGATATTGACGCTGATATTGCTGACGCTGGGCGGGACGAAATTATTCGCTATGTTTCCAACAAATACGGCAGCGACCACGTGGCACAAATTATTACCTTTGGAACTATGGCAGCCAGAATGGCCGTCCGCGACGTCGGCCGCGTACTCGGCATGAGTTACTCCGAGGTTGATATCATTGCCAAATTAATTCCGCCGCTAAAAACCACTTTAGATAAAGCGCTAAAAGAAGTGGCCGAACTACGAAATTTATACGACTCTGACCCAAGGGTTAAACAGTGCATTGATATTGCCAGAAGGCTCGAGGGCGTCGTTAGACATGCATCTGTCCACGCTGCCGGTGTTGTTATTGCCCCGGAAGAGATTACGAACTATACGCCGGTTATGATGGATGCTAAGGGCGACCGTCTAATTACTCAATACGAAATGCACGCCGTGGGTGAGGACGGTATTGGCTTAATTAAAATGGACTTCTTGGGCTTAGCGAACCTGTCAATTATTCAAAATGTTATAAAGATCATCGCCAAAACTCAAGGCGTTCAAATAATATTGGACGAAATCCCGCTTGATGACAAAAAAACTTACGAAATGCTCTCGCGCGGCGAAACAATTGGTGTTTTCCAACTCGAATCAGAAGGCATGCGCAAAAACATTAAGGAACTTCGGCCGACAACCATTCTCGACATTATGGCCATGGTGGCGCTCTACCGCCCAGGGCCAATGGCCTTTATTCCCGAATATGTTGCCAGGAAACACAATCCATCAAGAATCAAATACTCCGACCCACGACTAGAAGCGGTTTTAAAGCAGTCGCTGGGGCTAATTGTTTATCAAGACGATGTTTTAATGATTGCTATTGAACTCGCCGGCTACAACTGGGAAGAGGTTGATAAATTCCGTAAAGCAATCGGCAAAAAAATCATTAAAGAAATGTCAGCGCAAAAAGATAAATTTTTCCGCCAAATTATTGAGCGAGGTATGAGCGAGGCCACAACCAACGAACTTTGGACTCAAATAGAAACATTTGCCGGTTACGGTTTTAACAAAGCTCACGCTGCTAGCTATGCTTTGGTCGCCTATCAAACAGCCTATCTGAAATCCAACTTTCCGCCAGAGTATATGTCGGCACTTATGACCTCAAACAAAGATGATTTGGATAAATTGGCAATGGAAATTGAGGAGTGTAAACGAATGGGAATTGCCGTGCTTCCACCGTCGATTAACGAATCATTTGTCGACTTCGGTGTGGTGAAAGAAACCGGTAATGTCAGGTTTGGGCTCTCGGCCATAAAACATGTCGGGTCTGCGGTGGCAGAAGAAATTGTTGAGGATCGAAAAAATAATGGCAAATTCAAAGACGTTGCCGATGTTCTGTTGCGGCTCGGATCAAAAGTGATTAACAAAAAATCCCTAGAGGCACTAGCGATGGCTGGAGCCTTAGATGATTTAGCTGAGCGCAACGAGCTGATATTCAACATGGAACGAATGCTGGCATTCGCTGCTGGCGCCAAAAAGAATCGAGACACCAATCAGTCATCACTTTTCAGTGAAGACGTAATTGCAACTGCCAAAATTGAATTCGAGGCCACACAGCCAGCCGAGAAGAAACAACGATTGGCCTGGGAGCGCGAGCTTTTAGGGATGTACGTTTCCGAGCATCCATTGTCTGAAATTGCGCCCTTAATTGAACCTCATCAACAGAAGAAAATGATCGAGATTTCAGCTGAAATGGACAATCAATTTGTCCGAGTTGCTGGAATTATTATGAATGTTCAGGAAATAATCACCAAAAAACATAGTCAGAAAATGGCTTTTATTAAAGTCGAAGATCAAACAAAAAACATTGAAGTTCTGGTTTTTCCGAAAATTTTCGCTGCCACGCCGACAATTTTCACACCGGACAGGGTTGTTGTTGTCGATGGCTACATTAGCAACAAAGATGGCGAACTAAAAATACTAGCCGAAGAAATTTTTCCTGTTGGCGATGATAAAATCCCCGATTTCGTGCCCAGGGGAAAGAAGAAATTAAATAGTTGGGGCGGTGGAGGAGGCGGTAATGGCGGTGGATATTCCGGAGGATATAATCAACCAGCGCCAGCAGCAAAAGCGCCAGCAGCACCAATTGATACCAAACCTGAACCACTGCAAATTACCATACCTCGTGGCTCAGCACCGCACATTTTAAAGGACATAAAAACTGTAATTGCAACTCACCCTGGAACTAGCCCGGTAATTATGAAAGTACCGAAAAATGGTGAGGGCTGGGAAGAGATCAAAATAAAAAACCGCCTTGACTTAAGCCCAGTAGTTAAGAGAAAATTAAAAGAGATAGTCGGAAACGAAAATATAACCTAGTACTCTAAATATTTTTTGTGATTTCTTGCTGAACTTGGTACGGATCTGGAATATGTTTGATAGTTAATTTGTTCTCCTTGCCGGCAGTTTGAATTTCAATCTGACCGACATTTAGTGTTGTACCAATCATTCCAGAGGTGGAATTCGTTACATCCTGAATTTTTGAAAACTCGGTTTCAGTAATTTGACGATTAAAAAATCCACGCTGATCAACATTTATCACTCGCTGGCTGGTAATTAGACAAAAACTATTGGCGTAAATAAACCAAACTTTGGAGACGACGGCAAAAATGAATAACGCCGCCAGACCACCAATGATGTAGAACATATCACCAAAATCAAAATAAATTAGAACGATGATAGCTACTGCCAACGCCAGTGTTGATTGCAAAAGTGACCAAAAGAAAACTATTGGATGCCGACGGACAACATTAAAAACCTTCTCATCTGGCCGCTGACCTTTAAATGTGAAGTCAGAATTATTCATAACATTACTATTGTATCATTTTAGGCTACCCAAAAATGGCAGAATGGTGAAGACCAGCATTAAAACTAACAAAACTATAAAAACAATTTTTACCCACTTTTTTCCATTGTGCTCAAACATGACCACTCCAAGCTCTAAATTCTAATATCTAAACTCTAAAAAATTCCAAAATACAAATGTTTTAATGCTCAAAAAATTTTTGAATTTTTGATTTTTGGTCATTTGGATTTGTCTAGAATTTAGGGTTTAGGATTTCGAATTTTCTTTATTTGATTCAAAATTAATATTAACGAGGCAATGACAACAATTAGAAAACTGGAAGCGATAATTTTGTTCAGTGTCGTTGAACGCAAAGCCACCCAACCAAAAAGTGCAGCAATAGCATAAAGCGAGAGAACTGTTGCTGGTACGGAAAAACCGGCAGCTAAAAATCGGTGGTGCAAGTGAGTTTTGTCCGCAGTAGTAAAAGGATTTTTTCCTCGAAGAATGCGGGCGCCAGCGACAATTAAACCGTCGACAATGGCAAAACCTAGTACTAAAAAGGCTGTGGCCAGTTTCCCACCGGAAATTAATGGCAGGACCCCCAGCATAAAACCAAGGAACATTGAGCCGGAATCACCCATAAAAATTTTTGCCGGGTAAAAGTTCCAATAGAGGAACCCGATTGCTGCGCCACAAAGCACAATGGCTATCATTGCCACAGCGCTTTGGCTAACAGCCAAACTAAGCATAAAAATAATGAAGGCGGCTATGCCGGAAACACCAGCCGCCAACCCATCAATCCCGTCAATAAAGTTAATGACATTCATCATACCAATAAGCCAGAAAAACGCTAGTAAATCCGACCAAAGCCAAATGTGATGAGTGGCACCAAAAATATTGAAGCTAATAATAACTGAGTTCAAATTGATTGCATGTCCGAATGGATTTGATAGTGTCCCAACTCCAATTCCTCCGGCAACAACAATTAGCGCAGCTAATGCTTGAAAACCAAATTTTTTCCAAGCTGAAAGGCCGCGAAGATCATCGTAGAGCATTGCGCCAACAATAATCAAAGTAGAAAACCAAATACTAACAATTCGTTTGTCGCGACCGAGCCACTGCCCAGCGCCTATGGTTGCGTGCGGATTAATGAAAGCAAAATAAATAATTGAGATAATGAAAAAAGCAGCGAAAATTGCCAGACCACCAATTCGAGGCACGCGGTTTTTGTGGACATCGCGATCCCGCAACTCCGGAGCCAAGTTTTTTTTCAGCGCAAAATTGCGAACTACTCCGGTAAATAATACCGAGAGGATAAGTGTCGCAATAAAAGCTACGAGATAATTCATAATTAACCTAATTGCCCTAATCGATCTAATAAATTTCCAATGATTCAAGCGCTAATTAGAC
>Ga0194044_10000235_pt1 | contig 26226 bp, 18 predicted proteins | sample JunL4417m_MetaG_FD_155460 | JGI IMG/M metagenome (GOLD analysis project Ga0194044, IMG submission 155460) | Anoxic zone freshwater microbial communities from boreal shield lake in IISD Experimental Lakes Area, Ontario, Canada - Jun2016-L442-17m | ecosystem: Environmental > Aquatic > Freshwater...
TGAGGTGTGGCTTTTCATTTTGGAGAAGACTGGTCACCACGAAACACACGAAACACACGAAAAAAGACAAGCAGAGGGAAGTAGCTCCGGAAAGTCCCCTTTTCGTGTATTTCGCGTGGTTCGTGGTAGATAGTTTCATTCGTACCGCCCTTTTCCAGTGACAATCCTTTCGACTTGAGCCTTGGGATAATGACCGAAGTTGACGAGCAACCCCAGTCTGAGTCCTGTGGCCTTGAGATAGTTGAGGATCTGGGCGCGATGCTCGTCCGTCAGTTCGGTGACCGCCTTGAGTTCGAGGACGATACGGTCGTAACACAGGAAGTCCGGCTGGTATTTCGAGCGAAGGGGACACCCCTTATACTCCAACAAAAGTGGTTTCTGCGGCACGAAGGGAATGCCTTGTAATCGTAATTCGATCTCCATGCACTCCTGGTAAACCGGTTCAAGGAAACCGCAGCCCTTCTCGCGATAAACCTCGAAGCACGCGCCAACGATCTTATAGCTCTCCTCTTTATAGATTAGTTCGGTGTTCATTGTTCAAAGGTGAACCACGAAACACACAAAATACACGAAAAAACAAACGGAGAAGAGGGTCGGTGTGATGGTCCCATTTCGTGTGTTTCGCTTGTTTCGTGGTTCGAGTTTTCGGTTTCCGACTTCTGTCTTATGTCGTTCAGCCGAGGGTAATCGTCGGCACGCCATCCTTCTCAGCCAGTGAGGCACCGGTGCCGATGCCGCGACCGCCGTTGCTGAGGTCCTTCAGACAGTGCCCCCGCAACTCGTCGCGCACGCTGTCGGGAATCTCGATGCGAACCTTCTGCCGGTCGGTCAGGCGTTCGAGGATGTTGGCGAGCATCTTGTCGCAGATCTGCGTGGCGACCTCATGGGGATTCCGAGTTGCGAGTTTGGCAAGCCCGAAAAAGATGTCCGAAAAAGATGCGCCCCCTGTTGGAGCCGTGCCTCATTCTTTGGCGCATCGCGTACTCGAGTGGGTGAAGTTTGATTGAGAAAGCGATTTTGAGGCCCTATTGACGGGCCAAATGCAGGTTTCTATGCGTCCGCAAATCGGTTACGCTTGAGTGATGCCTAAAGTGCATGCTCCCCGAACTCTGAAGTCAGAGAGCGAACTCCAGACATTGGATATCCAGTGAACCTTCGACCGCAGGGGGGCACGTGCTATGGAGCACAAAGCCCGCCCCCCTGCTCGTTTTAGCGCGCTTCGGAGCCCGACAAACACCACAATTCACCCACTCGAGTACGCGAAGACCCCATTTTTGGTTTACCAGCGGCAACTCATGGCCTACTGTCTTGAGCATGAAGGCACTGGCGAAGCTGGCGTCGTGGATGCTGGCTGTGACGGCAGCGACGGTCACGATTCCCACCAACGCCATTGTTTTGTGGAGTGATCTGGGCGCGACACTAGCCCATGAGACGGGCGCTGGCAGCGATATCCTTGGCGGCGCGGTGAAACGGGATGACTCGGCTAACGACACCCTTTATTTCAAGTTTCACGTGGACCCGCTCTCCGATGTGGGGACGGAGGAGTATTTCGCGGGATTCCAGCTTTACGATGGGGAAACTAGACGGCTGGCGGTGGGCAACTCGCTGAAAGCCTGGGCGTACAGCGCTTTCAACACAGCCCAGACAGGGCCGTCCAACAACATTCCAGGGGACTTCGATCTGAATTCTTCCCGCCCCGAGTCCTCGCGCGCCGGCGTCTATCTGCCCTACGAACTACCTCGCCGCGGGTACGAGCGGACGATTGTGTTCAAAGTCCAATATGTCGCGGGCGGGGACGATCGGGTAACCGTCTGGCTGAATCCGAGTCTGGCTGAGGGGGCGACCGAAGCCGGCCAGGCGGCGAGTGTGACGACGGCATTTGCCGCCAATGCCACTTTCAATGAGATTCACCTCTGTCATGGCGGCGGGGGCGGAGGATGGACGTTTAGCGACATGGCCATCGCCACCTCGTTCAGCGACTTCGTCGCGGGGGGCAGCATCGAACCGGGGGGGACTGGGCCTGGCGGCGGCGGGCAGGCCTTGACATTCCGCTCCTGGCAGCGAGAGCAAGGGCTGCCGCAAAACTCCGTGCGGGCGCTGGCGCAAACGCGTGATGGCTACCTCTGGATCGGCAGCGACGATGGCGTAACGCGATTTGATGGTCTGCGTTTTGCCTCTTTCGGGTTGCGGGAGGGTTTGCGCAGCGGTTCGGCGCGCGTGCTGTTCGAGGACAGCCAAGGCGCGCTTTGGATTGGCACCCTCAACGGAGGCCTGACCCGCTGGCAGGACGGTCAGTTCACCACTTTCACCCTCAAGGATGGGCTGCCCTCGGACTCCATCACCGCCCTGGCAGAAGACCGGGATGGACGGCTGTGGATTGGGACGGAATCGGGGTTGGCGGTTTGGCAGAATGGCCGCCCGGCGTCGCTCATCGCCGCTGAATCTTTCAAAGCCAAAACGATTACGGTTCTGTTCAAAGACCGGCACGGAGTGCTATGGCTGGGGGCCACGGGCGCGGGAGTGTTCCGGTTTTTGGAGGGCAAGTTTGTGCCGTTGGCAGACGCATCGGTCGAGGGATTGCTCCATGACCCGCACTGCCTGCTCGAGGACAAGGCTGGGCGAATTTGGGTGGGCGCAGGGGATGACTTTGTGCTCTGTCAGGATGGCAACCAATGGCGTCGTTACCGGATTCCACGGCATTTGGCCCGGCCCTACGTCAGCGCTCTGGCCGAGGAGCCGGACGGAACGGTTTGGGCAGGGTCGGTGAGTGAGGGACTATTTCAATTCAAGGCAGGCAAAATTGCTGTCATCAACGCCAGCAGCGGCCTCTCAGATAACTCGGTCGAAGCCTTGTTGGTGGATCGCGAAGGGAATCTGTGGGCAGGCACCGGCGGCGGGTTGAACCGGCTGCGGCATAGCAGCCTCTCGGTCTTTGGCCAAAATGAAGGTCTGGGATACGGGCCGGTTCAGGGCCTGGCGGAAATCGCGCCCGGCGTGATTTGGGTCGGGAAACCGAGCGACGGCCTGTATCGTTGGGAGGGGAGAAACTTCAGCCGCCTGGTTGCCACGGCTTTATCGCAGCGGCACGCCGAAAACATCACCTTGCTGATGGCGCGGGATGGCAGTTGCTGGGCTGGTGGCGCACACGGGCTGTGGCAGTTCAAAGATCCAAAGACGGCCTCGGGGGAAGTGGAAATGGGGGCACTCGCGGGTTTAAACGTCATTTCTCTGGCCGAAGATCGGGAAGGCGGAGTGTGGGCTGGAACCCGTGAAGGAGAGGTTTGGCGCCAGGCCAACGGAAACTGGCTGCGGCAGACCAATTATTCCCAGTCCCATCCCGTCACCGCCATTGTGCAGGATGCCAACGGCGCAATGTGGATCGCTACGGAAGGGGGCGGCTTGTCCCGGTTGCGGCCGGGAGGGCGCGCGCACTTCGGGAAAGGCGGGCGGCTCTTGAGCGATTGGATTCGGACACTCTACCTGGATGCCAACGGCTCGCTGTGGATCGGCACTGCGGGGGGCGGGTTGAGCCAGTGGCGCGACGACCGTATCGCCACTTTCACCACCCGCGAAGGCCTGCCCGACAATACGATTTCAGAGATTCTCGAAGATCACAAAGGCCGCCTTTGGCTCGGAAGCAATCGCGGCATTGCTTGCGTCAACAAGCGGGAGCTGGAGGATTTGGCGGCGGGCAAGATTGCCGCCATTTATCCCCAGGTCTTTGGCCGGGCGGAGGGGATGCCATCCGAGGAATGCACCGGCGGTTTTTATCCCGCCGGCCTCAAAACCAAATCGAACCGGCTCTGTTTCCCAACGCTCAAGGGCATCGTCGTGGCCGACCCAAGATCGCAAATGCCGGACGCCCCTGCCCCGGCTGTGGCACTCGAGGAAATCATGATCGATGGGGTAGCAGCCGAAGTGAAGCAGGCCCCGGCGGTTGCCGACGGCAGAAAGAACCGCAGCCGAACCAATTCACCTGCCGAAAACGAACTCAGTATTGCCCCCGGCAGACACCGCCTCGAACTTCGCTACACGGGCATTAGCTTTGCTTCGCCTGAACGGGTGCGGTTTCGCTATCGGCTTGATCCCTTGGATACGGACTGGGTCGAGGCGGGGGCGCGGCGCACGGCTTTTTACAGCTACGTGCCTCCGGGCCAGTACCGCTTTCGCGTCATCGCCTGCGAGAGCGGCGGGGCCTGGAATCAGGCCGGAGCGAGCCTCGCTTTGATCGTATTGCCGCATTTCTGGCAGGCGGGGTGGTTCCTGGCCCTGGCGGCCGTGGCGCTGTTGGGAACCGTCGGAGGCGCGGTCCGCATCGTCGAAAGGAGAAAACATCGCCGCCGTCTCAAGCAAATCGAAGCGGAACGCGCACTCGAACGCGAGCGGGCGCGCATTGCCGAAGATCTGCACGATGATCTGGGGTCTTCACTAACGCGTATTTCTTTGTTGAGCGACCTCGCCAAAGCCGACAAGGACAACCCTCGACTGGTCGCGGCGCACGCGCAGAAGATCTCGCAATCCGCCGATCAAACCGTGCGCGCGCTGGAAGAAATCGTCTGGGCCTTGCGGCCAGGCAGCGACTCATTGCAGAGTCTGGTCGAGTACATCGCCCACTTTGCCAACGAGTTGTTTGAAAGTGACACCACCCGCTGCCGGCTCGACCTGCCCCACGATCTGCCCGTAATGGCCCTGCCGCCGGAGATGCGGCACAATATCTTCCTGGTCGTTAAAGAGGCGCTCACCAACACCCTCAAACACGCCGCCGCCCCCGAAGTTCGAATCCACGCCAAAGCCTCGGCGAATTCCCTCGAGATTCTGGTCGAAGACGATGGCCGAGGTTTTGATCCGCAGACGTTGACAACTCGGGGCCGCCACCAGGGTTTGGGCAACATGCAGCGTCGCGCCGACGCGATGGGAGGAACGTTGGCGGTCCAAAGCGCGCCCGGAAAAGGCGCCAGGGTCACATTGAGGGTTAGCTTCCCCCGCGCCGCGATGAATTCTCCCTTTGGCTAAGAGCCGCCAACTGATTGCCGACCGCGCTCACAATCGCGTCTTCATTTTTCGGTATCGACGAATCAAGTTATTGGTGGAGCTATCGTGCGTGAGCTTGGGAGCCGTCTTGCTTTCGAGTTCGGGAACGATGCGCTGGGCGAGCACCTTGCCCAACTGCACGCCCCATTGATCGAACGACCCAATGTTCCAGATGGCACCCTGGGTGAAGACGCTGTGCTCGTAAAGGGCCACGAGTTTGCCGAGTGTGGCCGGGGTGAGCCGATCGGCGAGAAGTGTGTTCGATGGCCGGTTGCCCTCGAACACCTGGTGCGGCACAAGCCACTCGGGGATGCCCTCGGCTCGGACCTCCTCCGCAGTCTTGCCGAAAGCCAGGGCTTCGGTTTGGGCAAAGATATTTGCCAGCAGGATGTCATGGTGCGGCCCCAGTGGAGTCAGCGCGTGAGCGAACGCAATGAAGTCGCAGGGAATCAGCCGTGTGCCCTGGTGGATGAGCTGATAGAATGAGTGCTGGCCGTTGGTGCCCGGCTCGCCCCAATAGATCGGGCTGGTATCGTAATTGACCTTCGTCCCATCCAACGTCACATGTTTGCCATTGCTCTCCATGGTCAGTTGTTGGAGGTAGGCAGGAAATCGCTTCAAGTATTGCTCGTAAGGCAGGACCGCGACGGTTTGCGCCCCGCAGAAATCGTTATACCACACCGACAACAGGGCCATGAGCACTGGCAGGTTTTTCTCGAACGGCGCGGTGCGGAAATGCTCGTCCATCTGGTGAAACCCATCAAGCATGGCGCGAAAATTCTTCGGGCCAATCGCCAGCATCGTCGAAAGGCCAATGGCCGAGTCCATCGAGTAACGCCCGCCGACCCAGTCCCAGAAACCGAACATGTTGGCCGTATCAATCCCGAACGCCGAGACCTTCCCGGCATTGGTCGAGACGGCAACGAAATGTTTCGCCACGGCTTTGGGATTGCCGCCCAACCCCTCGATCAGCCAGTCGCGCGCGCTCCCGGCGTTGGTCATCGTCTCGAGCGTCGTGAAGGTCTTCGAGGAAACAATGAACAGCGTTTCCGCAGGCTCGAGGTCGCGCACCGCCTCGATGAAATCAATGCCGTCCACGTTGGACACAAACCGAAACGTCATGTCGCGCCGACTGTAATGCTTCAGCGCCTCGTAAGCCATCACCGGGCCAAGGTCCGAACCGCCAATGCCAATGTTGACCACGTTACGAATGCGCTTTCCCGTGTGTCCCTTCCACACGCCGCTTTGGACGCAATCGGCAAACTTCGCCATCTTGTCCAGCACAGCGTGGACCTCGGGCACCACGTTCTTTCCATCCACGACGATGCGCGCGCCACGCGGGGCGCGCAGAGCGACGTGCAGCACAGCGCGGTTCTCGGTGATGTTGATATTGTCGCCGCGGAACATCGAGTTGATCCGGGCGCGCAAGCCCGATTCAACAGCCAGCTTCACGAGCAGCCTAAGCGTCTCGCCAGTGACGCAGTTCTTCGAGTAGTCGAGGAAAATCCCGACGGCCTCGGCGGTCAAACGCTCGCCACGCTTGGGGTCGGCGTCGAAAAGCTGGCGAAGATGCAGGTCTTTGATTTTCTTCTGGTGAGCCGCCAGGGCCTTCCAGGCTGGACATGTGGTGAGAGGTTTATTGGGTGCAGGCATAAATATGGTTGGTTCAATTATTTGGGGAGACTTTAATTACAGGAGGTTGAGGAATTGTAAACTGAAAACTGCAGCCAACGCCAGGCGCAGGCGCGATAAGGAGCGCGGACATTTTTGTCCGCATCCGTGCGAGCACCGGCGTGGGAAGCGGATAAGAACGTCCGCGCTCCAAGGGGGGGGGGGTGCGCACGGATGCCCCACGACCTGTCAAAATGAGGATGGCGATTACTGGCGGACAAGTCGGCGGAGGTTGGCTCGCCAACACTCCGTTATCTCTGTTATCTCCTGTTCAAACCTGCGCCCGAAGCGCTGTTGCACGAGGCGGTTAAGCCAACCCGAATTCCTTCTTGTTTTGCTCGCACGAGACCATCACTGGCTTGTCAGCCAGTTTGGTCTTCAGCAGAGCTTGTTCGTCCACGCCAGTGCTCAACGGCAAGGAGACCTGCCCGCCCTCGGCAGCGCTGCGTTGCATTGCGAGCATGATTTCCGCGCCCAGGCAGGCGTGGTCGAAGTTGCATTGGTGGACTTTCTGGCTGTCGTCCAGCCAATCGGCCATTTCCTGAATGTAGGGCGGCATGTCGAGATCATAGCTCATGACGCCTTCGCCGGCCTGGTAGCCGCCGCTCCTGGTCACCGCGCGCCAGCCTCCGTTGGTCAGGACTTCGGCGAACCCTTCCGATCCCTGCGCGCCGATGCGGTTCTTACCCCACCACTTGCCAACTTCAGGCTGGTCCGGGGCGCCCGCGCCGCACTCGTAAATGCCGCGCACGCCGTTGGCGAATTGCACGAAGCCGCCGATGTAGTCGGGCGATGGGTGATTGTCACCGAACTTGGCGCAGCCCGCAGCCTGCGCCATTGCCCAGCTCGCCGGGGTGTAATTGTTGAACCAGCAGGTGTAGTCAATGAGGTGGGAGAGCATGTGCGTCATCCAGCCGGTGGCGCTGCCGTACACGGTATGGACGCGGCCCAGCGCGCCGCTGGCGATGATATCCTTCACCTTTTGGTAGTGCTTGCCGTAACGATGCTGATGGCTGACGACGGCTTTGGCGCCCGCTTTCTTGAGCAGGTCGCGGATGGTGAAGAGCTCGGCGCTGGTCAGGGTGACGGGCTTTTCGAAGGCGATCAGCCTGGCTCCGCCGTCGATGGCCGCCTTGATCATGGGCGTGCGCAGATTGGGCAGGGTGCAGAAGCAAAAGACGTCCGGCTTCACCGCCTTGGCCAGCGCGGCGGCATCGGAACCCTTCTGCGGGTTGCCGAGCTTGGCCGCGGCGTCATCAAGCCGCTTCTGGTCAATGTCACAGATACCGGCGACCTGGAATTTTGGGTTGGCGTTAAAGGCGGTCGCGTGGTGCATGCCACGCTTGCCCATGCCAACGACGAGGACGGAGTATTTAGACATGACGGGGTAAGGGAGTATTGGAGTGGAGGAGTGAAGAGGTACCGGGATTTGGCGCTGGAGTGTGAAGGTTGCCCCTCGACCACTCCAGCGTCCGAAACTCCGTTGTTTCTAGCCGGCGATTTGTTTGTCCCATTCCTTCACTTTGGCGATCACGTAATCGACTTCCTCCGCAGTGAGTTCAGGGAATATGGGCAAACTGACACAGGTAGCAGCGTTTTGTTCGGCGTTGGCCAAGGAGCCATGAATTCGCGCTGACTTGCCCCACGGATACCCTGCCTGTTTGTGGATGGCAATCGAGTAATGGGTCTTGGCGTCCACCCCGTTCTTGACGAGGTAATCCACCAATTGGTCGCGCCATTCGATCTTTCCCGTTTCAATCACGTAGAGATGGAAGATGTGATGATAGCCGGGGAGTTCGACCGGGAGACTGAAAGTTTTGCAGTCTTTCAGGCCGGCCGTGTAACGGGCCGACCACTTGCGGCGGGCGTCGTTGTATTCATCGATGTGCTTGAGCTTGGCGCTCAGAATTCCGGCATGCAGGTCGTCCAGGCGGCTGTTGAAGCCGTAACTATGGACGTTGCGGGCAGTGGAGCCGTGGTTGCGCAACCTCCGGACGTTGGCGTCGATATCGGGGTTGTCAGTAACCAGAGCGCCGCTGTCACCGAAGGTGCCCAGATTTTTTTGGATGATGAAGCTGGTGGTTGTGGCGTCGCTCAATTGCCCGATCTTGAAATTGGGCCCGTGGGCGCCGATGGCCTGGGCATTGTCTTCGATCAACTTGAGGTTGTGTTTGTCGGCAATCTTCCTGATTGCGAGCATATCGGCGCATTGGCCGTAAAGGTGGACAGGGATGATGGCCTTGGTCTTGGGTGTGATGGCGGCTTCGATGCAGGCCGGGTCGATGCACTTGGTCTTGGGATCGCAATCCACCAGCACCGCGGTGGCGCCGGCAATCCAGATGGCTTCTGCCGTGGCGAAGAAGGTGTTGGCATGTGTGATGACTTCGTCCCCGGGGCCGATGCCGAGGGCCATCAGGGCGAGCCAGATGGCATCGGTGCCGTTGCCGAGGCCGACGGCATACTTCGCGCCATGATAAGCCGCCAGCTCGCCTTCAAATTTCTTGAGCATGGGACCCATGACGTATTGGCCGCTTTCCAAAACCGTCTGGATATTCTTATCAATTTCCGATTTGATGTTATGGTACTGACGAACGTGACCGTAGAATTCAACTTTCATGGGGCGCGAAGCTACCGAAGCCCCCGCAGAAAACAAGGTTTTTTGTGTGGCGGCATCATTTAGAAGCCAGCCAAATGCTGCGGATTATCTGTCAGAGCGGCGATTGGGCGGAGCGGAACAGGCTATGCGTGTCGTGATGGTGCGGGAGAATCTGGAGAATATTCCAGAATATGCAGTGCCGGCGGGCTTCTCCTTGCGGTGGTATCAGCCCGGCGACGAAGCCCATTGGTTGCGAATCCATTTGCTCGCGGATCGGGACAGCAGAATCATGCCGGATTTGTTCGTCCGACGCTTCGGTTCCGATCCCATCCTGCTCGTGCGGCGGCAATGCTATCTGCTTGATCAGCACGGTGAGGCGATTGGCACAGGCACGGCTTGGTTTGATGACCGCTTTGAAGGCGCAAAGTTTGGCCGGGTGCATTACGTGGCCATTGTCCCGGAATACCAGGGGCGCAGCCTGTCCAAACCGCTGATGACGGTCATTTGCCAACGACTGCGCCAACTCGGCCACGACCGGGCGTACCTGGCGACTTCCATCGCCCGGATGGCGGCCATTAACCTCTATCGGCACTTTGGTTTTCTGCCCCGGATTCGCAGTGCAGAGGAAGCAACCGCCTGGCGCGCCCTTGTACAGACTCTCGGGGTCATTTGACCCCGCCGGACTATTGCGAGACAACCTCGTCCTTGAGCAGCCGGGCCAGGTTGCGGGCGGCGTTTTCGACCCAATCGTTGCCGGGCAGCGCGTAGGGGCGGAACGTCTCGAGATAGCCCTCCTGCTGGTTGTAGTAGAGAGCGCGATGGAGTCCCAGGAGGCTGGCTTTCGGGTTGTCGATGAGGCTGGCGGAATCATTGGCGCTCATCTGATAGAGGACGCGCATCTCGAACTCGCTGAAGGCTTTCCGGCTCAGGAAGCGGTTCACGTTGTTGTAGGTGTCGCAGGTGGCAATCACGTGGAACCCGAGCCGCGTTCCTTCACAAACGAGGTTGTTCAGCAGCAAAGCGGGATTGGGCGGAGCTTCGGCGTCGCTTGCCGAGAACCCGAAATCCTCTTCATACCGCAGTTTGCTGTATTTCTGGAGATCGTGAACAAACAGGAATGCGGGCGGGGCTGCATCGGGGTCCGGCTCGTCGGCCCGCTTCTTCATCTCCTCGGCCAGGTCTTTCATGACATCCGCCAGGTCACTCTGTTTGGCCCGGGTGATCGGGTGAGGGATGGCCTGGATGACACGGTCCAGGAACTCGCGTTGCGGTGTGCCGGGCGGGGTGACGTCACAGAGAATAAAGCGCGCACCCCCGACCGGATACTGGGCGGCGAGCGACACGAGTCCAATCGACAGGATGGCCAGGGTGGCTTCCTCGCGCTGGCCGACCACGAGCAAATTGTTGCCGCTCTGCCGGTGGAAGACGACTTCGGTCGGTCCCTTGATGGAGTTCGGCGCGCCAAGCCAGATGCGGCCTGCATCCGTCCGCTTGACGGAAGACGCTCCCAGCAAACGTAGGAGCACCGGGTTTTCCCGCACATCGGCCGGCGCGTTGCCTTCAAAGACAATGGGCCCCGGATAGAGCGGCCCGCCGTCAGAACCGGAACTTCGGACTTCCTGCTCATCGGCCCTGGCCCGCACCTTTTGCAGATAGGTTTCTCTTACCTGGTCCGGCAGCCAAACGGCCTGGAAGGGGCTGTTGCCTTCCAGCATGCCGGCCATGTCGTTGTAGATGCCTTCGCCGGGCCGCGAGAGCAGGCGAGGGGCGGGGTTGTTGTCGTCCATGATCAGGTAGGCATCGGCCTCGTTGCACTGGAGAGCGATGCGGATTACCATTTGGCCGAGGGTGGTGCGGGCCACCGTATAGGCGCCGCCCAGCGTTTGTGAGCCAAGCAGGACATGAATGCCGAAAGCGCGGCCTTGGCGGACGATGCGGTCCAGGAGGAGCGATGCGGTCTGGGAGATCTTGTCATCTTCCACGAAGAATTCCTGGAACTCGTCAATGATCAACAGCGACCGAGGAAGGATCTCGGTGCCCCCTTGCCTTTTGTAGCCCGCGAGATCTTGAACCCCTAGCTTGCGAAACAGGTCGCCGCGGCGCTTGAGTTCATCATCCACCCGCTGGAGCACGCTCAGCCCGAATTCCCGGTCGCTCTCGATGGCGACAACACGGGCGTGCGGGAGTCGGTTGGAGGCATAGCACTTGAATTCGACGCCTTTCTTGAAATCGACCAGGTAGAACTCGACGTGCTCGGGGCTGCACCACAAAGCTAGATTAGTGATGATGACATGGAACAGCGTGGATTTTCCCGAACCGGTCTTGCCGGCGATCAGCCCGTGCTGGCAGGTTCCCTTGCCAATCGCCAGGTATTGGAATTTGGTTGCGCCCGTGCGGCCGATCGGCACGCGAAGCTCCTTGGTTGTATCCTCGCTCCAGACCTCAGACTCTGGCGGGGCGACGTGGGCAAAGGGGACTTCCACCCGGCTGGAATCCCGGCTGCTCACGCCGACCTTATTGACGAACTCGATAGCAAACTCCGGCGGCGGCGGGACATCCAGGACCACGTCTGCGCCCGGGATGGGTTTGGCCGCAATGAGGAAGCTGGTCTCTTTGCCGGTGAGGCAGACGCTGCTTTTCCGCAATTCATCGGGAATGAAATCGGACGGCAAAGGTTGTCGCTGGTCCCAGTGAATGAGCGTATATACCCCGCACCTGGCTCCGCTGGCCGCAATGCTCAGGAGCCGCTTGGCGGCGGTCTCGGTGAAGTTGGCCGGGAAATCGGCCACGACCAGGAAATGATACTTTTCGGCGATCACCCCAGCCTGGTCATTGTATTCCGCAATCGTCGAGTATTCATTCCGCAGATACATCTGGATGACTTTTTCCATGTGCTCGTTGAGATCGGCGAGCTTTTGCTCGATCTGCCCGGACTGGGTCCAGATTCGGCTGTTGATGATCTGCTCCTCGTAGTCGGCCAGATGCATGACACCGGCAAAGTTCTGCCCGAGGCCCACAGGGTCGATGATGGTGAAGTTGAGTTTGCCGGGAGGGGCGGTGGCCAGCAGTCGGAGAATGACGTTGTTAAGGGCGCCGATGGCCTCGTCGTGTTTCGCGCTGGCGGTTTCAAATAGAATCGAGCCTTGCTGTGGATACACCAGGGAGAGCGGCAACGCGAATCGCGATGGTCCCGGCAGGGCCAACCGCTCGTCCCGAGCGTTGATTTCGCTGAGCTTCTCGACATCGACTTCCAATCGGGCGAATTGCGCGGCGGCCGCGAATTGTGGCGGGGGGGCCCAGGCCGCCAGGAATTGGGGCTGCCACGGAGGAAACAGGCGCTGCGCAAGATCGTTCGCGGAATCCACGGCCTGGTAGATCGGCTGAATCCGGCTGTTCCATTCCGTTTCAAGTGCGCGCCACTGGGCTTGGTAATCCGCCTCGAGCTGTTCATCCTTCTTTCCGCTCACCTCAGCCTCCGCCTGGTGCCGCGTTTCCGAGGTGAGCTTCAAGTGTGCGGCGGCGGTCGCATGCGCGCGATCGAGGCGGTCCAGTTTCGCGCGATGAAACAGGTCGTTCTTTTCGAGAATCCGGGATGCCTTGCCGTCCATTTCCATGCGCCATGCGACCCGAAGTTCCCCGGCGCGAGCGACGGTTTGTTTCAAATCCAGATCGACCGTTCGGGTGGTGCTCTCAAACTCGCGCTTGATTCGGTCAAGTTCCTGTTGGTAGTGGGTCTGGGCCGTTTCAAAGCAGGCGTCGTGCAGCCGGCGAGCCTTCCCGAGCGCCCCGGCGACCGCGGCGGCGAGTGACGTGGCCTTGCGTTGGGCCAGGCGCCGAAGAGCAAATACCACCACCAGGGTGGCCAGGACGCACTCGCCGGCCTTCCACCAGGCGTCTGAATTGACTCCAAAGAGCCAAAGAACCAGCGGTATCTCGCAAAGGGCTGCCAGGGCCCAGGCTGCCCAATACTTAAAAACCCGAAGCAGCAGGAACTTCCGGAACCGGCCCAGGTCATCCCGCGTCTTGTCGATCAGTTCGCGAAGTTCGGCCAGCATTTGGTTCTCATTCTGCGAAGAACCAGCGTCGGCCTTTTCGTGAGCGGCCGTCACCAGGCGGAGGAGTTTTCTGTAGCCATGGAAAGAGGTGTGGGCCGCCCTCTCGATCAACAGGAGCGCGTCCTGTTCGGCGGCCAGGTGGGTCTTGAAATCCTGGAGTGTAGCGGCGGCAGTTGCATAAGCCGCGTCCCGGTCCCGCTCCGATTGCAGCATCTGTTTCTGGAGTTCATATTTTCGGCCGCCCGTCTGGTCGTCGATCTGCTGCAGAACCTTCTCTTTGCTGGCCTGGTAGGCTTTTCCGATCCAGACCTTGCGTTCTTCATACTTCGCAGCGGCGGCTTCCTTGGCCGTCGCAAAGGCGGCATCCGCCTCTTCGATGGATGTGGACAACCGCGTGGCCTGCTCGGCAACGGCAGCCTCGCGCTGGCGGCGTTCGCGGGCGGTCTGGGTTTGAAACTCCAGATTTAGTTTGTCCGCTCTGGCCGCGAGGTCTCGAACCGTCCCTTTCAGGCGGTCGAGCAGTTCGAGTGTCTTGCCGACTCCCAGGTTGTTACTCACAGTCCTTCCTGACTTTCGTGATAAGTTTGTCGAGTTGCTCGATCACTGAAACGGTTCGGTCCACACTGCCCATAAGTTCTTCCATATACTTGCGCTCGAATTCCTTGCTCCTGGCGTCTTTCCAATAATCCTTGGTCTGCTGCCACTGGGCCCACAACTCCCGGGTGATCGCCGTTAACCTGTTTCCGCTCGCTTTCATGGATTCACCCGTGTTCAGCGGAGGGATTCGTTTGCCCGCCTGATCCGTGCCCGTTCATGCCGCTTTCGTCCGCCAAACCGCCGCCAGTCGGCGGGGAGGATCCCGGGGCGTCGGAAGGCGGGGCGATTCCGGCGTAGGCGTGAAGAGTATCGATCGCCTGTGTCAGGAAGGCGATGGCCTTGACCATGTCGTGCGCCAGGACGGTTTGCAGCTTTTCCATCTGCTTCAGCAGCGGCTCGGCGTGGTTGTCGAAATCCCGGTTCCACTTCCTGATCACTTTCAACTTGGTATCCGCTTCCTCGAACGCGCGTTTGGTTCGGTGGACGGTCATGAGTTCGGCGGAGGTTTCCTTGCGGAAAGTCGAGAGCCGGGCGCTGAAGAGGGCCTGCTGGGCCTCCTGCAACGCGCGGGTCCGGCGGCGGACTTCATTTTCCCAATGGGTGCGGTGCTCGTCTTCGAGCCACAGCCGGGTGCGCATCACGTCAGAGCTGACCTCCTCGATCGTCGGCCGCGCCTTGCTCAGATAGACGATCAGGCTGGAGCGGAAGGACTCCAGCGCATCAATCGACGAGACATGGGCTTGTTCCGGCATGGTGTTATCGTTGGTTCAGGTATTCTTCGATGCGCTGGGCCTTCCTCATGAGATAAGGCGTGTGCTGGTTGGAGACCTCGACGAATTTCTTGAGCGCCTTCATGGTCTGCTTGAATTCCTCGGCGAATTTGCTATGTTCCTGGTCCTGCCAAGTGTCGCCTACCGCCGCAAAGCGCGCCTGCAACGAGATGATTTTATCCTGCAGATCGGTGTTAAACCGCTTGAGTTCCTCGGCGAAGCGCCGCACCTGTTCCGGGTCCATGATTGCCTGGGCCATAGTCGTTCTTTCTGTCTATATCCGTGCCACGCCAAACCAGCCGGTCATCCGGGATCGATCTTCTGACTTGCAACAACCTGCCCTCTTTCGACCCGGTCGGCAAACCTTATCCGGTTGTGGCCCTACTGCCGAGAAGCAGTGTTGGTTCGACACCGCTGCCGATCTGGCCGGGTACCATTGTGGCATGTCCAAAGGCCGCGAGCAAAAACCGATGCAACGGGTCTTCGACGACCTGACAGCGGCGTCGCAATAGCAACCGTGAACCTTGCGGAAGCGGCCTTGGTCGCCGCGCTCCGCATGGTGCTAGAAAAGGCTTCCCAGGAGGGTTTCCTGCAGCACCCAATAGGCAAACACCAGCCACGCCGCCCGCAGAAACGGCACATCCCCAAGCCTGGCCAGGCCCACCGACATCACACCCGCCAGCCAGAAGGAAAACGCTGTGGCCGCGCCGAGCGCCAGTTGGCTCTTTCGGGCCGCTTCAAAATCGTCAACCACGAACCGCAAACCGGGAGTTTCAAACGTTCCGAATTTGACGGTCAGCAGGAGCGTTACAATCGCCCCCAGCACGCTGATCATCGTCCCGAGCCCGGCCACTTCCAGCATCTTCGAATACCCCAACTTCACCTTCAAGAACATCTGTCCGAGCAGCCGCAAGACAAGCGCCCACCACAGCACCCGGACAACACTGGCCACGACAGTCACTATTACCGCGATTGGCACCATAAGCTTCTCTACCAAGGCCAACATCTGATCGGCCTGCGCACTCGTCAGCGTGCCCGCCTGGACCTGTTTAGCCATCAGCTTCGCCTGCTGTTCCCGCATCTGCTGTTGAATGACCGGCTGGGACAAAATGGCGATCGCCGCAAGCGTTCCCACCACCGCCGACAGGAGAGCAGGCACGAGCCAATTCCCAATCGAACTCCGACCGGCTTTGACCCCTGCAAAAACCTCGCCGGGGATCGCAAAGACATTCAAGAGCCGGGCGGCCAGAGACATCGCAGGCGGCGAGGCTTGCGGCGGGGATTCCAGGGCCGGCAGAGGTTCATCCATATAACAAAATCAGAATCAAACGCGCCCAACGAGGCACGCCGGCAGAATGACAAAGATATTGCCCCATGTCCAGTCAGGGGACACACAGTCATGCTTGACTTGGTCTGCCAGAGGGTCGCGCGCTCGTGGTGCTCATGCTTCTGCCATAGCAGGGCTAGCCCCACCACGGCGGGCAGCAAGTCTTCAATCGCCAGCGGAGATTGCGAGCCGCTTCATGGTGATTCGATTTCCGAGTGGTCGTCATTTGACTTCGCCGGCGGCGGCTCCGGCAGCGGGGCCGCATTTCCGTTGGAGATTCTGCTCCCGTTCATCGTCCGGACCTCCCACTCCTTTTTGCGCCACTCGATCGTCGCGGCCCCAGCCAACCGCGTGTAAATGACCGGAACTTTTCGCTGCCCCAAACGCTCGCGCAGTTTCGGGCTGGCGCGTTCTGAGGCTGGAAGTTCTGAATCCGCAACGATGATTACCCGCGGTTGAAGGGTGTCGATCAGCGCGTCGCAAATCGCTTCGCTTTGAACCGGCAGACCCGTAATCACAATGTCTGCGCGCAGATCGGGGTATCTTTCGAGTAGAGCATATTGTCCGGGTCGGCCCAGGTCTGAAAGGAGCAGAACTCGCGTGCCGTGGACCGTGCCTAACAGCACCAGGGCATTATCATCCGCCTGGGCGAAATGATCGCCTGTATCGGGGTGCAGGACTTTCCAGGAACCCAACTGGTCGTCGCGGCTGATCGTCCGCAATTTCTCCGGCGCGCGGCCCAGGTCTTTGAGAATCCGACGATAAGCGGGCGAGCGAAATCGGACGGCGCTGGCGCAGAGTGTTTCAACCCGGAAGCAACTAGCCAGCATTTCGGCGCCACCCACGTGGCGCAAGTCGCCGTGCGTGAGGAGCAACGCTGGCAAGCGGTTCACCCCATGAGCGCATAGGAACGGTTTGGTCAGCAACTGAACGGAGTTGCTGTTCCCGCAATCGATGAGCAGATCGTTTCTCCAGCCCGGCGCGTCAAAGTAAATGGCGGTCCCGCCGTTCACGGGCAGGATGCTCAGCCGCGTGACGGAGCATTCTCGCCAGCATTGCCAGGCCCAGCAGCAAACCGCCAACGCGAGGGCTGCGATTTTCCAGGCGCGCAATTTGGGTCGAAAAATCCAACCGGTCAGTGTTGTCAGCAGCACGAGGTAATACAGCCCGGTAGCGAACAGGCTCGGCTCGGACGCATAGAAATAAGCGGCGGGCCAGTCAGCGAACCAATGGCTCGAGACACAGATGCATTCCATGAGAAACCAGCCCGCATGGTTGAAGAGTTCCGCCAGGGCCGGAAACCAGCCTGCCAGCAATAGACTGGTGAAGTTGCTGATCAATACCAGCCCGCATAAAGGAACGGCGACGACATTGGCTGGTGTGCTGACGGGCGTCACAATATGGAAGTAATACGCGACCAGGGGCAGGGAGCCGATCCAGGCGGCGAAAGAAGTCAGCAGCAGATCGCCGACAAACCGGCCCGGCGCACGCAATGTTCGCCGCCAGCGCGGCTGCAGTTTGGCTGGCAGCAAGGGATCAGGCGCCACCAGGCGTTTGGCAAGTTCCTGCATGACCGGCATCGTCAGGATCATGCACAGGACGACAAAGAAAGAGAGTTGGAAGCCGGCCTGGAAGATCTGCCGCGGCTCCCAGATCAAAATGATGAGGGCCGCCGTAAAGAGGGAGTTGATCAGGTCGCTCGGCCGCTTGAGTGCCCATCCGATAATGACCACCGTCAGCATCACCGTGGCGCGGATCGCGGAGGCCGGCCAGCCGGTCAGCCCTGTATAAAACCAAATCAACGGAAGCAGCACCAGCCCGCACGCGGCGCGCGGCAGGCGCAGCACGCGCAGCAGCACGAAAAAAATGCCAAAGATGATTGCCATGCGCAGCCCGTCCACCGCGAAAATATGATACGTCGCCGCTTGAACAAACGGTTCCGAGACCTCCTCGGTCAGGGCGGTTTTCCATCCCAGCGTCAGCGCCCACTCCAGGCGCAGCGACTCATCTTCCGCCGGCAAGCCCAGCGCCAGTGCCTGGCGCGCCCAAGTGCGAAAACGGTCCGCCAACGGCGGCGTCGCCGGCGAAGAAAGAAGCTGCCAATCACTTTCGGAGGCGGACTGCAAGTTGTAATAGATTCCTTGCTCCCGGAGGTAAGCCCGATAATCAAATGTCCCCTCGGCGAAGGCAATCTTGGGCAGGCCAGCGACCCCGGTGATCTCGACGGTTTGGCCGACAAAGAAATTGGTGGCCAGCAGTCCTCGCGTAGTGACGGCCATCCGACCGGTTGCGGGCTGCCAGGGTTTGCGATTCGGCCGCAGGGCCGTGACATCGATTCGGGCCAGCGTGCGCCACGATTCCTCTGAATTGCGCTCGGAGACGCGCTGGACCGGCGTTTCGTGCAGAGTGCCGCGAATCGTGACGATGTCAGGCTCATCGCCAAGGATGCGGCGCAGGTCATGCGGTGAAATGATGGCGGTGCGGAGCGTGAAGTTGGTCCAGCCTGTAAGCACAATGAGCGCGCAGAGCAGCGATAGCCTCGCCCCGCGCCACGCCAAGGTCAACGCCGCCGCGCCGAGCGAGCCGGCCAAAAGGAGCGGCGGCGGAAGCGAGATAAAACAGGCGATCAGGATTCCGCCAACATAGAGCAACGCCACTGGCACGAGTGGTCGCTTCATCGAGTGCGGCAAGTCTAGTCATGCCCGATGCGCCCGGCGACAAAAAAAGCAGCGAACGGCCAGCCGTCCAGGGTGGTTTCAAGAAATCGTAGCCGCCGACGGCAGTCGGCGCTGATCTCAGTAATTGAGGAAAAGTGCGCTGACTGCCGTCGGCGGCTACAAATTTGTAGATTCTTGAATCCGCCCTGGGTTTGTCCCCTGCTCGCGCCTTTCTCGTTGCGGAACCGACCATGCGCAGGTACACCATGCATTCGCGTGCAAGAGGGTGCCATTACGAGATTCCACGCGAACTATTTCGCGCATGAGTTGACCAAACGCTGCGCTTCTGACAGCATTCAGAAACTCGCGGCATCGCTGGCCGATGCCCAAGTCGATTTGAACCCCCACCAAATCGACGCCGCTCTGTTCGCCTTCCGCTCCCCCCTCTCGCGCGGCGCCATCCTGGCTGACGAGGTCGGCCTGGGCAAAACCATCGAAGCCGGCATTCTGCTCTCGCAGAAATGGGCCGAGCGCAAAAGGAAACTGCTCGTCATTGTCCCCGCCAACCTCCGCAAGCAATGGAATCAGGAACTGACCGACAAGTTCTTCCTGCCATCGGCCATCCTTGAAGCCAGGACCTTCAAGGAGCAAATCCGAAGCGGAAACCTAAACCCGTTCAGCCAGCCCGAGACGATAATCATTTGCTCGTACCACTTCGCCCGCCCAAACGACGCCTACATCCGCCAAGTGGATTGGGATCTCGTTGTGATCGACGAGGCGCACCGGCTCCGAAATGTTTACAAGCAGACCAACCGCATCGCCAACGCCATCAAAAACGCTGTCGCCCCATTCCCGAAAGTCCTCCTCACCGCGACACCCCTGCAAAACTCGCTCCTGGAGCTCTTCGGCCTGGTCAGCGTCATTGACGACTACACGTTCGGCGACCTGAAAAGCTTCAAGTCCCAGTTCGCCAACCTCACCAGCCCAAAAGATTTCGCCGACCTGAAGGCCCGGCTGAAGCCGATCTGCCAGCGCACATTACGCCGGCAGGTCCTCGAATACGTTCCATTCACCAACCGACACGCCCTCGTCCAGGAATTCTATCCCACACCGGAAGAACAGCGCCTTTACGATTTGGTGTCCGATTACTTGCAGCGCCCCACGCTTTTTGCTCTGCCCGCCAGCCAGCGCAAACTGATGACCCTCATCCTCCGCCGGCTATTGGCGTCCTCGACACACGCCATTTCCGCAACGCTCGACGCCTTGGCCAACAAGCTCGACGTCGCCACCCAAACCCACGCCGCCGCCGGAATGCAGCCCGAGGAAGCTGCCCCCGACTATGAGACCCTCGACGAGCTCAAAGAGGAGTGGGATGACGGCGAGGAAGATCACCCGCCCGGCGAGGACAGGCCCTACAGCCCGGAGAACCTGGCGCAAATGCGCGAGGAATCAAACTCGCTCAAAGAGTTCCACCGCCTCGCCCGCTCCATCGTGAAGAATTCCAAAGGCGAAGTCCTCCTGACCGCTCTGAAGCGCGGTTTTGAGGAGGCCCTAAAAAAGGGGGCGAACAAGAAGGCCATCATCTTCACCGAATCCACGCGCACGCAGTCCTATCTGCGGGATCTCCTCGAAAAGACGGAGTACACTGGCCGGATCGTCCTTTTCAATGGCTCAAACACCGACCCCAAATCCAAAGCGATCTACCGCGCCTGGCTCGCAAAGCACCAGGGCACCGACCGAGTCACCGGCTCCCCCAGCGCCGACATGCGGGCGGCCATCGTGGATTATTTCCGCGACGAAGCAATTGTCATGGTCGCTACCGAAGCCGCCGCCGAGGGCATCAACCTCCAATTCTGCTCCCTCGTCGTGAACTACGATCTCCCGTGGAACCCGCAGCGGATCGAACAGCGCATTGGCCGCTGTCACCGCTATGGCCAAAAATGCGACGTGGTCGTCGTGAATTTCCTCAACAAAGCCAATGCCGCCGACCAGCGCGTCTATCAGTTGCTCGCCGAAAAATTCAAACTCTTCAGCGGCGTATTCGGCGCCAGCGACGAAGTCCTCGGCACCATCGAATCCGGCGTCGATTTCGAGAAACGCATCGCGCAAATCTACCAGACCTGCCGCACGCCGGAGCAAATCGAACTCAACTTCAATGACCTCCAAAACGAATTGGGGCAGCAGATCGACGAGACGATGCAACAGACCCGCCGGAAGTTGCTCGATAACTTCGACGAGGAAGTCCACGAGAAGCTGAAAACCAAAGACCGCGAAAGCAGCGACTACCTCACGCGGTTTGAAACCTGGCTCTGGCAACTGACCCGCTATTACCTCAAACCGTTTGCCCGGTTCGAGGACGGTCAAAACGCATTCCTGCTCAGCCAGAACCCATTCCCGGAGGAGAACATCCACCCCGGCCCCTACCGCAGCGGCAGAAACGTCGAAGACGCCAACCTCTACCGCGTTGGCCACCCCCTCGCGCAGAGGATTATTCAGGAATGCAAGGCCCTGCCATCCCCGCCCGCCGACCTCACCTTCCGCTACACCGAATCCGGCAAAACCATTTCCATACTCCAACCACTCGTTGGCAAGAGCGGCTGGCTCACCCTCACCAGCCTCACAGTCACCGCCTTCGACACGGAAGACTGGTTGCTGTTCGCGGGCGCATGCGACGACGGCGCAGACCTGGACCCAGACCAATGCCAACGCCTGTTTTCACTGCCCGCGACGGAATCGCACCCCCCGCCTCTGCCCGAAGACCCGCCCGCGCGACTCCGCCAGGACGCGCAGTTGGCCCAGCAGCAGAAAGCAGTGCTCGCCAGCCTCAGCGAAAAGAATGCCGCGCTCTTCGAGTCCGAGATGGCGAAATTGGAGGGCTGGGCCGGGGACCTCAAAGAAAGCCTGGAACACGAGTTGAAGGACATCGATCGCGAGATCAGAGAAGCCAGGCGTGAGGCACAGCTCGCCGCCAGCCTCGAACTGAAGCTCGAACAGCACCGCCGTATCAAAGACCTGGAAAAACGCCGCGCAGAGAAGCGCCGTGGCCTTTTCGAAGCCCAGGACGCCATAGATTCCCGCAAAGAGCAACTGCTTGACCAGATCCAAGCCCGCCTGCAACAGCTCACGTCATCCTCCGAAGTGTTCCGCATCCGCTGGCGGCTGATTTAGTGCATGGGCGCAACATTCACGGTGCGTGCGGACTGGTCAGCCAATCTTTGCGTCCTCTGCGGTTAAATTCCTTTTGCGTCTTTTGCGCTTTCTCGCGGCTAAACTATCGCATACACTTCCGCTTCTGAAGGCGAACTATGGCGGAACCAACTATCATCTGTCCGAAATGCAAGAATGAGATCAAGCTGACCGAATCCCTGGCCGCCCCACTCATCGAGTCCACCCGCCTCGATTACGAACAGCGCCTCGCTCAGAAGGACCTCGATATCGCCAGTCGCGAAAAATCAGTCCGCGACGGGGAGGCGGCGCTCTCCAGAGCAAAAGACGCCCTCGAAAATCAGGTCGTGGAAAGGCTCAAGGGAGAACGAGCCAAGATCAGCGCCGAAGAAGCCAGGAAGGCAAAACTCTCCCTGGGCGCCGATCTAAGCCAGAAGACCACCGAAATCGCCGAGCTTCAGGAGGTTCTCAAAAAACGCGACGAGAAGCTCGCCGAGGCCCAACAAGCCCAAACTGACCTCCTGAAAAAGCAGCGGGAACTCGATGACACAAAACGGGAACTCAACCTGACCATCGAAAAGCGAATCCACGAGGGCCTCGACGCCACCCGTCAGCAAGCCCGGAAGGAAGCGGAGGCTGAGCTGAACCTCAAGGTGGCGGAAGGGCAGGAGAAAATCGCCTCCATGTAGAAAACGATTGAAGAGCTCAAACGCAAAGCCGAGCAAGGCTCCCAGCAGCTTCAAGGAGAAGTTCAGGAAATGGAACTCGAATCGCTGTTGCGCGCCAAATTCCCGCGCGACACCATCGAGCCTGTCCCAAAGGGTGAATACGGCGGGGATGCCTTGCAGCACGTTGTCGGGCCGTTGGGCCAGGTATGCGGCACGATCCTGTGGGAATCTAAACGTACCAGGAACTGGACCGAAAGCTGGCTGGCCAAGCTCCGCGACGACCAGCGGGCCGCCAAGGCGGAAATCTCCGTGCTGGTCAGCCAGGCGCTTCCCAAGGAAGTCGAGGCGTTCGATTTGGTGAGTGGAGTGTGGGTAACGCATCCGCGTGTGGCGATACCAGTCGCCATCATGCTCCGCCAGTCGTTGATTGAAGTGGCGACGGCCCGCCAGTCATCCGAAGGCCAACAAACCAAGATGGAAATGCTCTATTCCTATCTGAGCGGGCCACGCTTCCGCTTGCGGGTGCAGGCTATTGTCGAAGCGTTTTCCAACATGAAGGAAGACCTCGAAAAGGAGAAGAAAGCCATCACGAAACAGTGGGCCAAGCGCGACGAACAGATCGAGCGCGTCATGCAATCCACCGTCGGCATGTATGGCGACATGCAAGGAATTGCCGGCAAAACGTTGCAGGAGATCGAGGGACTGGAGATGAAGGCATTGGAGGCCCAAAAACTTCCGGAAGGAGATGAAAACGGTGAGCATGAACAGTGAAATCACACGTGGACTGTTGTGCAAGCATGACCATTCCACACCATTTTTCCATCACTCGCTGAACAACAATCGCCGCCAAGAGACCACTGGTTTTGGGGGCAAGTTCCAAGTGAACAAAGGTAGTGTTCGTTTCTTTGCTCATCATAGTCGATTCCGGCGTCGGCAGGTTTGGGGTGTCAGAGTGTACCGTCTCGAAATGCTGAGTGCCCCGAAAGAGTTGATCATTGACCTCCGTGAGGGTAGTGTGTCTGAGTGTCGCCCAGATCTCGACGCGAAGCGAGAGACCGTGTACATGTGGATTGCCGACAAGCGAATACCGGCCCATGAGGTCGGCATGCCTTGGAAGTTCAGGATGTCGCAGGTTGACGCATGGCGTCAGGCAGGGAACGCGGGTAGAAATTACGCCTTGAGTCGGCGGAGACCTAATGGGTTGGCGGTCGGCGGCGGCATGAGACGATGAACTTGGATTTGGACAAGGCAATTCAGGAATTCCAGGGCATCCTGAAGAAACACCCGGTCCTCGTGGTCGGGACTGGAGCGTCGTGCGCTCTTGACCCCCGCTTTGGAATGCCCGAGTTGGCCAAGGAACTGCACCGAACGGTCCAACCCGGCAAGGGCTCGGACGCTGAGCAATGGAAGCGGGTTCTGGTGAGTCTGGATGGCGGGAAAGGACTGGAAGACGCTCTTGATGCTGTCACGGAAACGGGGCTGAAGGAACGCATCGTCAAAGTCACGGGCGCCTTCGTTGCCTCCGTGGACCGGGACTGGATTTGGCGTGTCTCTACTGGCGAAGTGACGGGACCGTTGCACGGACTGCTGAGGAAACTGGTTGACGGCTTGCCGCCCACCAATCCGGTTCAGCACATCGTGACGCCGAACTACGACATGCTTATCGAGCATACCTGCGACGCACTGGAAGTGCCGTGGACGGACGGTTTCACAACGGGCAGCACGTGCCGCCGGGACTGGGACGCGGCGCGTAACTCGATGTTGAAGATGACCCGCGAAACCAGGGGGAGATTCTGGACAAATACGACAAGGTTCATGCCACATGTCCAACTCCACAAGGTCCACGGATCAATCAACTGGTTTCGAAACACTGATGAAACGCGTCTGCTGCGGTGTGACCGCATGATCGACGGGGAGCCCCCCGCGGATTGGCGGCACGCGATGATCACGCCAGGTCGCGGGAAGCTCGAGGAGGCGGGGACGAACCGGGAGAGGTTTGCCGAGGCAGACGCCGCAATAACGAAAGCAGCCGCGTTCTTGATCGTCGGATATGGCTTCAATGATGATCACATTCATAACGGCATACGGAAGAGACTCGTCGATCAAGGATGTTCTGGGATCGTCGTGACAAGGGACTGGTCGCAGAAAATCGAGACCTGGATTCGTAGCAGTTCAGACCTCTGGGCCGTGTGTCAGGATCCGAGCGGCGGCAAGCTGGGAACCATCGTCGTCGGGCCGGGAACCAAAGGTGCGCCATTGGTGTGTGAAGGTCAAGACTTGTGGAAAATCGTGGAATTTACGAAAAGCGTGATGTAGGAGGAACGAACATGTCTATTTTTGATTTTTCGGAGAAGAGTCCCGCCCTTCTGGGGCGGGTGGTTGCCGTGGATACGCGACGCGTGACGCTTAACGTCGAACCCGCCCGGTTGACCCATGCACATGTGGGGAAACTGGTGGCGATAAGGACCTCCAATCCCGTCGAGGAGTGGTTGATCGCCATGGTGGACCGCGTTCAACGTGCGTTGGCCGAGCCCGAACGCAAAATCGGGTTTGACGTCATAAAGTCCGCAGACGAGTTGCCGGGAACACTCTTCGAGCGAGAGATCAACTCGGTGGTCGTCGTCCTCGTTGGGAGCGTGCGCGCGAAGGTAGGGATGAAGACAAACGTTTTCTCGCGATCTTTCATCGATGTGCCGGACATAGACGCGTGGTGTTATGCCCTGGAAGACAAAGAATTGCAGCGCTTCATGGGCCTACTGTCCAGGTCGGCGGAATCGTCGAAAGCCCTCGACCTCGGTGTCTACACGCTGGACCCTAAAGCGACGGCCTACGTTGATGGTGACAAGTTCTTTCAACGGCATGCGGCATTACTAGGCAGCACCGGCTCCGGGAAGTCATGGACGGTGGCGACGATTCTCGAACGGGCCAAGGATCTTCCGTCGGCCAATCTCGTGGTGTTCGACCTGCATGGGGAGTATGCGAATCTGTCGTACGCTACGCACCTTCGGGTCACGGGGCCTGACGACATCGGGAAGAAAGACCCGTCTCTGCTGTATCTGCCATACTGGCTGCTGAACTCGGAAGAATTGCAGGCGATGTTCATCGACCGCTCTGAGTTTAGCGCTCACAACCAGGTCATGGTGTTTCAGGATCAGGTCCTGGCATCTAAACGCCAGAAACTGGAAGCGTCCGGTAAGCGCGACATCATCTCGGCGTTGACGATCAATGCACCGGTGCCATTCTCTATCGAAGAGGTCGTGACGGCGCTCACGGAACTAAACGATGAGATGGACCAAGGAGCACGAGGCTTGAAACAGGGCAAGTTCTTTGGTCAGTTCAGCCGGTTGCTTGTCCGCCTCGGGGCAAAACTCAATGATAAGCGTTACGGTTTTCTGTTCCAAGCCCCAGCGGCCCTACACACATACGAGGCGTTGCACGGCATTGCCGCTCAGTTGATGGACTGGACTGGGGAGAATCATCGCGTCAAGGTGATCGACTTCTCGGAAGTTCCGGCCGATGTGCTCCCGGTGATCGTCGGGCTCGTCGCCCGCCTGATCTACCAGGTTCAGTTCTGGACCCCGCAACCGAGCCGGGTGCCGATCGCGCTGGTATGCGATGAGGCTCACCTCTATCTGCCACAACGCGCAGAGCCGGATGCTCCGGAGAAACGGGCGCTGGAGAACTTCGAG
>Ga0194044_10000237_pt1 | contig 26067 bp, 22 predicted proteins | sample JunL4417m_MetaG_FD_155460 | JGI IMG/M metagenome (GOLD analysis project Ga0194044, IMG submission 155460) | Anoxic zone freshwater microbial communities from boreal shield lake in IISD Experimental Lakes Area, Ontario, Canada - Jun2016-L442-17m | ecosystem: Environmental > Aquatic > Freshwater...
AAAATATAGTATCAATACATTATCATTTACCTTATAATCAGGTATGATGAACGAAGAGAACTATATCCGCCCTACATGGGACGAATACTTCATGGAAGTAGCAAGAACCGTAGCTAAAAGAGCGACCTGTGATAGAGGGAGAAGCGGCTGCGTAATAGCAAAAAATAAACAAATTCTCTGTACCGGGTACGTATGATCACCGCAAGGACTACCTCATTGCGACGAAATCGGCCATCAATTCAAACAGATGACCCACGAAGACGGAAGTGTCACCAATCACTGTGTAAGGACTGTACATGCCGAACAGAATGCTATCTGCCAGGCAGCGAAATTAGGTATCCCAATAAAATGAGCTATCTTATATTGCAAGATGACACCGTGCAGAACCTGTGCAATGCTTATCATCAGTTGTGGAATCAAGCAAGTTGTCGCTGAAAAAAAATATCATGCATGATCAGAATCTGAGACGATGTTCAAAGATGCATGAGTGGAACTATCCTATTTCGATGAATCTATAGAGAAATATGAAAAACAATAGACTATCATAAGTAAAAAAAAATCCGCAATTGCGGATTTTTTTAAGGATAAAAAATCTATTAGGTAGTTCATCCCTCAGGGGGATTTTCTGCTTCTTCCTTTTGTTGATTAATTTTTGCCCTGACTGCGAATATAATGACGAGAATAGCAAAAGCACCGACAAGGATTCAGAGAATAATAAACAAGACTTTCCATCGAGAAGTTCAGGAAGGATTTACCGCCTTGATGGTCTGACTATCTGCGACTATTCTGACATTATCGCCTGGACACGCATCGCTGACAATAGTATAGAAACCGATAATCTTGCAGACATTTGGCATGATAATATTCGTCATATCTGCAGGATCAACCTGATCAGATTGCATAGTCTGCCCTTCAGTGGCTAGATGTTTTTTGATGAGATCGATTATTTTCTGAAGCACCTGTTTTCTTTTATCTTGCTCAGAGACGTTTGTCTGGGTATCAGAGGCAACCGATTCAAATTCTTTGAATAATCACTCGACATCTACAGCAAGATTTGATGGTAAGATATAGAGAATCTCAGCCTTGGCTTGCTGATAAGCATTATCGCCTATTGCAGCAGAGACAGACTTATCGCTGAGTTTCATAAAGATATCTTCAAGCAATGCTTTTTGATCACCTGAAAGTTGGATATCGCGTGAATCATAATAATCTTTCAAGGAAACGACATTAGACTTCGTATTGGTCGTATCGATCAGTCCATCCCTAAGTTCTGTCATAAGTGTCTTGAAGACATACATGTCGCCGGTAGTTCAAGCACCCTGCATATTGTTGATGAAATTATTTATCTCCCTATAGACAAGTGTCGTTTCAGGATCCAGATTGGATTCAAAATCCAGAAATGAAACATTGAAATCCTTGGAATATACCGTAGTGCCTTCCTTGGTATAATAGACTCTTCAGACGACTGATTCAAATTTCGGTTCATAAGGGACAAGATGAAGTTCATTACAAAGGAAATCCTTATCATTATCCTTGATGCCATCATTATTACTATCAAAAGCTATATCAGTATCTACGAAACAACTGCCTCTAGAATTATCGTATCTGATATACATAAGGATGCTATTATTGAGATTTTTGCCAACGAAGAAATCTATTGCACCAGAGAGTATAGATACCTTGGGTATGGAAAGGATATGGAAATCGCCAGCATTGGCCTGACCTGAGGTTAAGGTCAAAGTCCATTTCTTATCGGATGTATTGGCATAGATATCCGTGACATCCATGGAGATGAAATACTTTCCGAGCGTAGGATAGACGAATTTGAATGCTTGACCGGACGTAACAAGATATCATGAATAAATTTTACAATCCTTGACACTGAGACAGATATTTTTTTCGCTTATACTACCCAAGCTTACATCTCTGAATATAGCAAGTCTATCGAAGGTATCTGAGAGCAACATAGGTTTGAGACCATTTTTGACAACGATGGCGCCTCATACACCTATCCCCTTATATCATCTATAGAGCACTGCAGCTCTCGGCTTATATCAATTATCATTTGGCAGAGTATACGCATGGACGACACGATCGGATTTTGTTGTGAGATCCCAAACACCATCACCATCGAAATCATATTGAATCGTTCTTTCCCTGATGAAATCAGGTCTATCAGAAATTATTTTGGAAACCACATCAAAGGTAACATCATCACCGATTTCAACACTATCTGCATTGGATTTCAAGGTCACCAAAGGAATATCAGGCGTACTCGTATCAGGAGGAAAAAACACTAAAGGACCGTTTCCTATAATCTCTTGGTTATCCTGACTTCCATCATCATTATCATACATAGTGACACCAAACATAAATTCTCCTGGGACCCTAGGAAGAGAAAAAAATACGTAAGGTATGGTACCTGGAGTTATTTTGGTCTCTATAGGCCTACTCGGATCATCCTTGTAATAATAATACCGTTTGAAATGAGAGATAAAACCGTCAGAATCTATAGGATTGGTAGCAGTTACCTTCACAATCAAAGGATCATACGTATCACTAAATACATCCTTTGCATTGCCTTCATTAAATCCTATACCAACCTGATTCCCATATTGAGGGAAGTTAAGGACGATATTATCGAGTTTCGGTAAGGCATTGACGACCTTGAAATAAATTCTTATTTTATCGCTTTTGGCTATGGTCGTATCTTCAGCCGTGAGTTCTACATAGGTACATCAGAACTCATCGAATTTGTGGGTGAATATAGTTTGTTTGTAAATCTCATTATCTTTAGGCTGGAAGAAAAATTGGAGACCTGCCTTTTCGCCCTTGGTATTTACTGATAACGCAGGATCTATGCTAATATCGGAATATCTATCCACTCTATATGCAGGGAGAATTCCACTTCATACGTCTGGATCCATGCATTCATCATTCTGGACTTGGATATTTCATAGCGTATCTTTTACAATATATCCGGCGATAGGATAATTTTTCTCTCCGAGGAAGACATTTTTGCGGACTTCATTGTCCATTCAATCAGATCCATATGCCTTGAGGGTGACAGAATAGACTCAGGCGCTTTTGTAAAGGTGGGTTATTTTGTCTGTCTGGACCGTTCTTGTATCCTTGTCTGCAAAATCCCGCTGATAATTAATAATCGCCTTATTGGATTTGACGACGAAATTCATGGGATTACCTCGAGATGTCGCAATAGGAGCGACGAATATCTCAGGTCTCAGAATAGATTTTATCTCAATATCCTTGGACATCTCAGATATCTTTCCATAATCATCCTTCACAGTGAGCTTGACCGTATATTTACCAATAGCATTGAATTGAATCTTTACTCTTTCGTTATTGGATTCCGTGGAGATAATCTTAGCAATCGTAGGATCAGAGAATGACCGTTCATAGGCAAGATGATCATATCCATTCGTCTTATCCATATCGGAACTCACAGAAGCATCCAAAACAAATTCAGAAGGATATTTCCAGTTATTGGTCGGTGTAATAGTAAACTGGGGAATCGGATTAGTAGATTCAGCATATACCGAAAGCGAATCTGTATTTGTCTGTCAGAGTTCATCCTCCACCGTCAATTTAACAGTATACACTCAAGGCTTCTTAAATTGCTGTTTTATGGATTTGCCTTGAAACGTATCAAGTTTATTCCCGTTCTGATCGAAAATTTCCCGCGTGAATAATTTGAGACTAGAAACTATGGAATATGAAGTAGATGAATCAAAGTTGAAAGTGATTGAAGTATCACCTTGTTCAGGTGACTGTTTGATGATTGCTACAGGATCAGAGACAAGGATATAGAAATTTTCCGTGATGCTATTGTTTTCATTATCGATAGTAGTCAACGAAACCTTGTATTCTCACTGTCAAGGAAGGACAAGCCTCATAACCGAAGGGTTACCATCTCCAGCTTTGGCATATGAAAATCAATCTCTCGAAGTCACCATCCGATTATGAGAGAGAATCAGTCTTCATCCCATAGGCAAGGTAGCAGTACCATCAAATATAACTCATTGCTGAGCTTCTTGGATACCTATCTTGATTTTGACATCCTTAAGCAGTTTTTGCCCATTGGCATAGACGACAATATTTGCGGTCTTGGGCAGGACATCGACAGACATCGTTTTTTCTCAATCAAAAATACCTTCCGTAGACTTATTGGAACTTCTGACCGTAAGATGTACTTGATAATTACCAGCTGATGAAAATGTCGTGGTCACAAGGGGTCATACACCTATAGTAGTATCATTACCATCGATATCTCTATAATACCAGTAATAATTCTTAGATGGTATGGTATCATTGGAAGGATCAATACTTCATCTCGCATCAAAGGTAACCGTCAAAGGAGCAGGTCATGATTGGGGAGAAATCTTGGCTGAAGCAACAACCGTATAGGTAGAATTTACCTTCTTGACGATATCACTGAATGGTTTGTAGCAATTGGTCATGAACGATGAGAGTTTTGATTGGTAATCGGCCTTGGTATAGGTAATCAATGATTTAGTAATATCCAGACACTGCTGATAGGTAACTTTGAAAGCATAATCTTGAGGAAATTTTGGGAATACAGCCTGAAAACTCGAATTGAGCTGAGAGAATTTGCTCTGAGAAATTTGATTTCAAATCTTGGTAGCGGATTCAATCTCCACAAGAAGCTGAAGTATCTTGGTATAATCAGAAGAAATTTCATAATTGGCAATATAATCAGTAGGAATAGTCGCACTAATTTTCCCGACAAAAAACATACCGGAAAGGACTATGATCATTAAGATAAGTTTAGAAATCGACTTAGAAAACAATGATCTCATGGAAATAAGTAAGGGACTAAATCCTGTACATTCAACCAAAAAACAAGCCAATTAAAGGCATACAAGACAGATATAGTGATTTCATCGGCGTTTGCAAAAAAAAATGCACGGAAATTACTGTTTGACAACACGAGAGAAATGACTACAAAAAATGCCGATTTTATCGTTTAATAACACAAAAGATGAAAAGAAACATCACTCTCGCATTTTTATCATTATCACTCATAGGACTCATGGGATGTGCAGCCAAACAAGAGGAAAAATCCACCAACGACACCGTCAAAGCAACAACATCATCATCCGCCATCTCAACAGATGCTAGTGCATGCAAAACTGCGATAGCTGCATACCTTCAGCAGACGAAAGCGTCCACAGATGGAAAACTCGTAGAAAAATGAAATACTATTATCGTGGATTATGTAGGAAGACTAGACGAACAGACAGTTTTCGATACTAGCGTAGAATCGGTAGCCAAAGCATGCGGAAAATATAATGCAGGAAGAAATTATAACGAAGGATTATCTTTCAAGGTAGGATGAGGACAGATGATAGCAGGTTTCGATAAAGCTGTTGCATGAATGAAAATCGGAGAAACCAAGACAGTAACCATTCCAGCAAAAGAAGCGTATGGAGAACGAAGTGAAAAAAATCTCATCAAAGTACCTCGTGAACAAATTCCCAACGCCGATCAATTAAAAAAAGGAGTGAAACTCATGGCATCTAACGGACAACCATTCACTGTATATGCTATAGAGAGCAAAGAGGTAACACTTGATGGAAATAACGAATTAGCAGGCAAAGCATTAATCTTTGATATCACGATAAAGGAGGTTCAAAAATAATAAGCATACAAATACAAAAAAAACAAAATATAGGATAAACTATTTAGTTTTTTTGTACGCAAAAAAAAATGATATCCAAAGAGAAACCGGAAAATTTTAATCCGAAATTTGAGGTAGTAAGCTGTTTCGTAGCGTATCAGGATGAAATACTCCTATTGCTGAGACAAGATCATAAACCCGAACCAAATACGTATGGAGTGCCGGCCGGAAAAGTGGATACAGGAGAAAATCCTATACAGGCAATGCAAAGAGAAGGAAAAGAAGAGACACAGATAGACCTGACAGATGCAATCTATTTTGATAAACTCTTTGTAAAATATCCTGACTATGATTTTATCTATCATATGTTCCACAAAACATTTGAGAACAAACCAGACGTAAAGATAAATCCCAACGAACATAAAGGGTATATATGGAAGACACCAAAAGAAGCATTGAATCTTGACCTCATCAGAGATCTCGATGAATGCATAAAATTATTTTACAAAGACAAATAAAAACTCACATAATAATCACCAAAACAAAAATACCATGGAAACAAACGATTATGAAAAAAGAGGCGTATCATCAGACAAACAAGATGTGCACGCAGCAATCAAAAACATTGACAAAGGGATCTTTCCCAATTCATTTTGCAAGATTCTGCCCGATTATTTAGGGAATGATTCTACCTACTGCAATATCGTCCATGCGGACGGTGCAGGAACAAAAGCTATACTGGCATATCTGTATTGGAAAGAAATGGGAGATATCTCAGTATTCAAAGGGATAGCGCAAGATAGCATAGTAATGAACCTGGACGATCTGACATGCATTGGAGCAGTCAATGTCCCATTATTGGTTTCAGGAACGATAGGAAGAAATAAATTCGTCATTCCTGGAGATGTTATTGCAGAAGTCATAGAAGGCACAGAAGAATTTCTACAAAAACTCAGGGATTTGGGAATTCAAATCTACTCAGGTGGTGGAGAAACTGCTGATCTAGAATCGGTGAGGACACTGACCGTAGACCATACTATGACGGCAAGGATGCTGAGATACGATGTAGTACTCCCGCGTATCCAAGCAGGAGATCTCATCGTAGGACTAGCATCATCAGGACAAGCGGGATATGAATCATCGTACAACAGTGGAATAGGATCCAACGGTTTGACTTCAGCAAGACACGATCTCTTGTATCATGATTATGCCCTTGATTATCCTGAAATTGTGGACCACAACATGCCAAAACATCTCGTCTATCGAGGGAATTACGGTGTAGATTACAGCATTGAAAAAAAGTATTGGCAGGATCAACATGCATATAAGCCGATAAACATAGGAAAACTCCTACTCTCTCCTACACGCACCTATGCACCAATCATCAAAAAAATGCTGGAGATAATAGAGAGATCGACCTTGAATGGTATCATTCATTGTTCAGGTGGTGGACAGACCAAAGTCATGAACTTCATCCATGATGCACACATCATCAAAGACAACCTATTCGAAACACCGCCAATATTCGAAATCATCAGAGAAGAGGCAGCTGTCGATAGGAAAGAAATGTACAAGACCTACAACATGGGACACCGGATGGAACTCTATGTCTCATCTGAAGCTTCTGCAAAACAGATCATCGATATCGCCAAAGGTTTCGGAGTGGATGCCAAGATCATAGGATATGTAGAAGCCAATAAAGGCAAAAAGCTCACCATCAAGACTAAACACGGTGAGTTCGTATATTAAGAAATAGAGAGGTCGGGTATTCCCGCCTCTTTTTTTTAACTGCAAAAAAAAACAATAGTCCATTCCAGCAAATCCATCATTCTACATGCTACATTCCTGATTATATTCAAGTATTCCCGCCAATCCTATCATCGCAGCATTATCCGTAGAATAAACCTTTTTTATTGGTCTCAAGAATTTTCAATGTTCAATTTTCAATTTTCCATACTCATTGAGATATTCCCGTAATCTATCATTTGATGAGACTCATCCGGCCAATCCTAATGTTTTGGCTCAGAATTCGATACCTGCTCTGACTAATTTTTTCACCATCACCTCGACGACCGCTTCCTGAAATTCATACGCGATATCACATACTAATGATTCAATAATCTGATCACTGATACCTAATTCCTGATCCCTTAGTTTTTTAACTAAAATCGAGACTTGAGATTTCATTCATGAAAAACTAAATTCATAGGTATCTTTGGAAAGGAAAATTCTCTTGAATTGGACATCGATATTTGGTTTTCCATGAGAAGCTTTCTCTGAAATCCATGGTCATCAGGGATAAGGACCGCCGAGCATCCTGGAAACCTTATCAAAACATTCCCCTGCTGCATCATCCAAGGTATATCCTATTTTAGCAATGGTATATCCACCAAATTTTTTTCGTTCTATTCATGTATCATGTGGTAGTTGTCATTCATCATGTAGTACAACATAGATATCATTGTGCCCACCACTTGCGGTCAGCACAACAAGCGGGAATTGGATATCTGAAGAATTTCTTTCAAGCAAAAGGGAAAATAGATGGCCATAGATATGATTGACATGTACAAGCGGCTTATTGAAATAACTAGAAAGGAGTGATGCTACGGCCTTACCGACCACAAGCGAACCAGGAAGTCAGGGATGAGAAGTGACACTAATAAAATCAACATCCTTGATAGCATCCAATCATATATTTTGGACTACTTCGATAATCTTATCGGAATGAAGTCTAGAAGCAATTTCAGGAACTACACCTCAGTATTTTTGATGATCATCTATTTGCGAATACGCCAATAACGAATCCACAGTAAACGTCTGTCAATCAAAGTCGACTATTCATAGAGAAGTATCATCACAACTCGTCTCTATCGCCAATGTTTTCATATATACAATATAAGTAAATATCTGCATCATGCGCCATGCGCCATGCTAATAAGGTAAATTTGCTTTTTTTTGCAGTTTCGAATATACTATATGTATATCATTTACAATGTAAAGAAAAAGACAGAATGAAAGAGCAAAAAAAATTTGATAACTTAGAAGACCTCCGCGAACGAGTGGTAGATTTGTCATGACCAGAAAGACAAAAACAAGAGACAGCAAACGAAATTCAGAAGATATTACTCTGAATAGTCAATGAAAAAAATGAGAAAGCTGAAGAATATGAGAAAGATTTCAAAAACCGGGTAAATAGACAGGTAGTCAAAAGAGAAAGAAAACAAGGAGAAAAAGAGATAACATTAAAATATGGATCAAAAAATCCTGATCTCAAAGCAGCAGTGAAATATAAGAGAGAACAAAGTAATGAGGATCACAGAGATATTTTGAAAAAAGTAAAAGAAAAACATCAGGAAACATCAGATATCAAAAATGATATCTTCGAAATACTCAAAAGAGCTTTCAATAAAGAAATAACTATGCATCAGAAATCAGATATCGACAAAGAAGCTTCATTATTCTTATTAAAGAAGAGTGGATTCCTCAACGATGCACAATGAGAAAGAGGTAATCTCAAAGATATCCTGAAAGAAGTACCAGAAGGAGAAAGCGGTGAGAAATGATTAACCATCGATACATGAGGCACAGTCAGTGGGATGAAAGTCAACAAGGTAAAAAAAGAAGCAAAAGATAAAAAGCCACACGCATCACTCATCGGATCACAAGTTATCATCAGCGAACATTCCGATATGTCTGAAGAAGCAAAAACCAAGGAAAGACCAACGTCAAGTGCACATATGATTTTTCATATGCTCGACGAATTAGATCAATTGCCACAAAATCATAAAGCACAATTACAGAGATTCATAAATTTCATAGATATAGTGGATAGCCTTGATTATCAGATAAGCGGAATGGATTACAAAAATAACCATAAGACACTTTTTGGACTCTATCGCAATCTCAAGATAGAAGATATCTACAGATATTTTGAGAATCCATCCCATACAGGATTCGAAATATTGCCTGAATGATTTTTGAAATCACACAAGATAAAAAGACAAAACAAAAAAGAAAACACAATCGAAGATATCACCCTTGAAACAATTTCAAAAGAGCATGAAGAAAGGATCAAAAAGAATATAGATCAGATGGAAGCATTGGAAAATAGCGGACAATTCTGAAAATTTAACGGTGAAAGATTTATGATAGCACTTGGAGATGAAGTTCAGGACGGAGCGCAAGTCGCATCCTATTTCGATTATTGATTGATAAAAATATATCCCAAAAGCTGAGATTTCTATATGTATAGCCCAAGGATATTACCGGAAAAAATATTAGACTTCAACACCGACGGGAATTTCCTTACCGAAAAAAATATTACCAAAGAAAATTTGGAAAAATTGATGGGGATATTTGAATTCAATGAGAAAGAAGCAGGAAACTTAGTAAAGAAAGTATTGAGATACTACGACACAATCCATCCAGAAGAAACAATCAAGAATGTACAGAGAAATATAAAAAAACTTCCAGAGAGAGAAATAAGCACATTACATACGTTGAAAAAGGAAGAGACAGCCATCAAAGGAATCATCAACAATGTTAACGGGAAAAATATCTATATAAATATTTCACCGACATTGACAGGTTTAGTTAAATTGGACACCAAAAAACATGAACGGCAGATGGGCGATGAAATACAGGTAAAAATAGATACCGTACCAGAAAAGATTAAAAAAATAGGAGAAAATGAAGGTCAGATACTCACCTTATCATTCAGCCAATAACAACATAGTTTCGTTTCTATCTATGACACTGGTGTATACACATCAGCCTCGACCGTGAGTCCGCGGCCCATTTTCTTGAGCAATGGCAGAGAAATCCATGCAACCAATCCATTGAGGATGAGAGCAATCACAAAGAAAGTAAGATAGGTCATATGAATGAGAGCAGTGGTTCATCGTGCTGCTACAGCGAATCAGAGCATAATCAAAAGTGTTTTCATCAAAATAGGAACATTAAGGATAGGAGATACTTTGAGACGAAATCACGTAACAATAGCTCAAGAGACAAAGAGAATTTCCATAAGCATTTGCGTGACTACAGCTCACAAAAGTCACCGACCAAGAGTAAATGGTCGAGCAGGGATGGTATATAATCAGACAAATATTCATACAAAGACACCGATACCATTTACGAGCAGAAGGACATTATGTTTTCCCGTGGCCACAAAAACATAGTTATATACTTGTTTGATGAAACTAAAGACAAGGACAATACCCAGAAACGGCATCAATTGATTGGATCATCGATGGGAAAGCGTATCAAAACTACCCATAAAACTCGCATCAGAAGTGACTCTGATAATCATATCTGCAAATACCCAAAAATTTACGGCAAACAGACAGCCAAACCGAATCATAAGATTAAGTAGACTTCCGAGACTTTTACGTTTATGGTGTTCTTCATAGGTAGAAATATTATGGAGCAGGCTATTTCATAATGCTGATGGGATAATCAAGAGGATTTCTATCAATCACAAAGAAAGTCACCGTAATCACGAATAGTTTTTGCCCGACATAGTCGGATAGAACCGAGTCAGGAAGAGCAATGGCAACAAGGTATGGAAACTACTGAGATAATAAGAGACACCATAATTTCGATTTGTTTTGATGGTATTCCAAATAAATTTCCAATCAAAGACGATATTGAGCGGCAATATCTTTCTCGACCTAATTCAGATTTCAATATTTTGTCAGACTCAGCTTCACACGACAGAAAACAAGATTAGACAAAATGCTATGACAGAAACCGTTGTAGGTCAAGACATAAAGTCTACATGTTTAAATAAGAGATATACTACAGGAAGCAAAATCACAAGTTGACTCAATCTAGCAGTAATAAGCGTAATACTCAGCTTTTCCATCTTCCAAAAAATCTGCAGAGGTAACTGTTGGATACCAGCAAACATAAAGCTCGCAGAAAACAAAAGTCCAAAAGGCAATCACCGAATATAATAAGGATTAGCTCTATAACTAGGGATCATATAGGCTATACCGATAGCAAGCGCATAAATCACTATCATAGTGACGATTCTTGTCGCTACAAATTTTCCATATTCTGATTTGAGTTCAGTATTATCGGGATCGTTCTTGCATTTCTCCTTAAGTTCACCAAGTCTTTTGACAGCCAAAACATAGAGACCAAGATCTGCCAAAGCAGTCCAGAAAGCAAAATATTTGAGGATGGAATTATAATCTCCATATCTAAGAGATCAAAGATATGAAGCCATAATCTTAGTAGTCACAAATCCGAAAGCAGCGCTGATTATCCTAGAAAGCAACTGCCATGCGGCATCTTTGATAACTAATTTATGTGAAGAAACCATATATAAGATAATAGATAGTAAATTTGATGGACTATAATTGATTTTGAATTTTCCCCTGCGAGGATAAATGGATGATGGATGTTGGATGAAGGTAGTGTCTACTTATGCACTATTATAAGATACAATAGTTCATTGTAGCAAATCCTACATTGGAAACCTGCCTGCCGCAGGCAAGGTTAGAAATTGAAAATTAGAAATTCTAAAATTCCCTAGAGTTTCATTTTTCTTGAAAGTTTCTCGAGAGACGTCTGAGCATAATCACCGAGCATAGGCAGATGTGCATTAAGCTGGATAAGGAAATCCCTGATAGTATCGATTGAATCATCGAAGGTAAAGATGAGATGAGATTTCGGAGTCAGCAAAACGACATTCTTGATTTTTTGGGTAACCGGATAGATCTCCACTACATATCATACAAAGGAAGTGAAAGGATAACTCTTATTTCAGATAAGGAGGAGATTCTCCTGGATGGTCATAGTGATGACTTGGTTGTTGAGTGTAGAATAATAGAAATATCCTCACAAAAGGAAAAGAATTAATAATGCTCAAACAATATTATTATTGAGGAGAGAAAGCACGAAAACGCTTGCGAAAATCACAGCGAAAATAAGATATCGTACTTTAGTCCTTTTGAATTTCTCTCAGTTATAGACATGGACACTCATGACGGCAGAGAAAGATATAAAAAAACAATCTTCGGACAATATGATAGTATGATGTTTTCATGGATATTCAAGGAAAAATGCTATCCTAAAATAGCACAGATTTGATCCCAATCAAGCTCTTCCAGTCTCTTGGAAGATAATTCCGACGGGATAGTAAAATTGCTCCCTGATTTTTTTTGGATCATCTTATATATCGCTCCCAAAGTCTTCCTACTAAATGGAGCAAACAGTTCCAAAAAATCGATTAATTTTTCAAATGGAATACTAGGGTGTATATCTTTCAAAACCAATTGAATAAGACAACTTTTGACTTTTGGTACAGGTTTAAAACACTTTGCAGGAACTCATTTAAGATAGGTAACCGTACATCAATAATTAATCAACCATCGAAGATAAGATTTTTTCTTAGCATCACTTCTGAGCTTCTGACCTACCTCATCCTGCACCATAAATATTCCTCAGGAAAAATTCTGTGCACCAAAAAATTTTCTCAAGATAGGCGAAGTGATATAATACGGCAAATTTCCGACAACCAAGGTCTTAGCAGAAAGAAGATGCTCCTCTTTCAGCATTGCTTCGACATCTAATTCCAAAATATCTCAGAGAATGAATGCTCAATGCTCAATATTCAATGTTCAATTTTCAAAAAAGGTAGGATCTTTATCTACCACAAAAAAATGATCAGAAATAGACTGAATGAGTTTAGTGATAGATCACTTACCAGGTCATATCTCAATCAATGCATCACATCAGAGCTTATGATACAATGCCAATATCTTGTCAGCAATATAACTTCTGACTTTGGCATCAATAAGAAAGTTTTGTCCAAGATAGGTTCACATAGATACTAAGCTAGTCAATAAGGGGAATAAATAGAATACTCTTGATAATCTTGTAATGTTTTAAGCTATCAGTGCAATATCAAAAAGCGCCTGGATAAAAAATCCAGGCACTGAGAAAACAAAAACAATTACATCTGAAGTACATTATGAGGCTGATAAGTTCTTACGAACTTTCCAACACGTTTAGCTACAGTATCCAGCTCTTCAAGTAAAAAGTGATGGATAGAACAGAATTCCTTGGTGCGTTCTTTTTTTTCAACTAAATCAACCGATTGATTAAGAAGAACTAAGACCTCCCAAGATGGTTTTGTAGAGGGAACTTTGATTTTTTGGAGATCTACATGATGTTGTATCAGCAATATCAAGTGCTGAGCTCCATAACTCAATCCACTACTAGAAATCTGAGGAAAGGTAATGGTCTTAACCAAAGATGACTTTTCTTGATGGACAATAGGAGAAGTGCCCGTTGTAGGTTTTTTACGCAAGCGGCTCAAAAAACTTCTCTTGGAGCCAAAAATTGCAGAAACAGCTTTTTTCTTAGCCATAAGGATTAATTTTTAGAATTTGTAGGAATTTTTTGTTTTTTTAGTGCGTTGTTTGTAATAAAAAATAGATAAAAGTCAAGTATTAGTGAAAAAGACGCCATACGACGTCTTTTTCATCAACATAACATACTAGGTAGTCGGTTATGCACTCTTCAATGCAGCATGTGCTGCAGCCAATCTTGCGATAGGCACTCTAAAGGGTGAACAGCTTACATAGTTCAATCCGACCTTATGACAGAATGCAATAGATTGAGGATCTCCTCCATGCTCTCCACAGATACCAAGTTTGATATCAGGCCTTGTCTCTCTTCATTTCTCAACGGCCATCTGAATGAGCTGACCAACACCTTCCGTATCCAATGTCTGGAATGGATCCTTTTCGAAGATATTCTGATTAATATATTCTTTGATGAATTTACCTGCATCATCTCTTGAAAATCACATAGTCATCTGAGTAAGATCATTAGTTCCAAACGAGAAGAATTCTGCAGTTTCCGCTACCTTGTCGGCAGTGAGTGCACCTCTCGGTACTTCAATCATAGTTCCAAGTTTGTATTCGATAGTCATACCATATTTGTCCATAGTCTCTTGAGCAACTCTTCTGACGATATCAGTATTGAAATCAAGTTCAGCCTTAAATCAAACCAATGGAATCATGATTTCAGGTTTGACATCTACACCTGCTTTTTTGAGTTCACACGCAGCAGAAATAACTGCTTCTGTCTGCATCTCTGCGATTTCAGGATACGTAATAACCAATCTACATCCTCTATGTCCAAGCATAGGATTAAATTCATGAAGAGAATCTATTCTCTTTTTCAAGACATCGAGTTCGACACCCATATCTCTTGAAAGCTCGACGATATCTTTTTCTTCTTGAGGAAGGAATTCATGCAAAGGAGGATCCAAATATCTAATAGTCACAGGCAATCCAGCCATAGCCTTGAATATACCTAAGAAATCTTTTTTTTGGAAAGGAAGGATTTTCGCAAGTGCCTTCTTTCTTCCCGCAACATCATCAGCAAGAATCATCTCTCTGACCGCTTTGATCCTATCTTCAGCAAAAAACATATGTTCTGTTCTACAGAGTCCAATACCTTGAGCACCAAATTTTCTCGCGACTTCAGCATCATGAGGAGTATCAGCATTGGTCCTGACTAATAATTTTCTATAATTGTCAGCCCAGGTCATAAGAGTATGAAAATCTCCGCTAAGTTCTGGATCCATTACTCAAAGTCCACCAGCAAATACTTCTCCAGTAGATCAATCCAAGGTAATCATATCTCCTTCATTATATATTTTTCATTTGACAGTAAGTGTCTTAGCGTGTTCGTCGACCGCAATATCTCAAGCTCCTGCGACACAGCTTTTTCCCATTCCTCTTGCAACAACCGCTGCATGAGACGTCATACCTCCTCTAGCAGTAAGGATTCCTTGAGAAGCGACCATTCCGACGATATCTTCTGGAGAAGTTTCTGTCCTAACAAGAACGACTTTTTTACCTTCTTCAGCTCGATCATGAGCAGCTTGTGCAGTAAAGACAATCTGTCCAACTGCAGCTCCTGGTGAAGCAGGAAGTCATTTAGTAAGCAATTCAGCACTTGTTTTGGCTGCGGGATCTATCTGTTTGTGAAGCAAGCTATCAAGCTGTTCTGGCTTTACTCTGAGTACTGCTTCTTTTTCATCGATAAGTCATTCATGAACCATATCTACTGCCATCTTGATTGCTGCAGCAGCAGTCCTCTTTCCATTTCTTGTCTGAAGTATGTAGAGTTTTCCTTCTTGGATAGTAAATTCCATATCCTGCATATCTCTATAATGTTTTTCTAGTCCATGATAGATATCTACAAGTTCTTTGTAGCAATCAGGCATCACTCTATCAAGTTCTGCGATTTCCATAGGAGTCCTAATACCAGCAACCACATCTTCTCCTTGAGCATTCATCAAAAATTCTCCGTAGAATTTATTTTCTCCCGTAGATGGATTTCTTGTGAAACATACTCCAGTTCCTGAAGTCTCCCCCATATTTCCAAACACCATCGCTTGGATATTGACTGCAGTACCGAGCAATCCTCTAATATCATTGAGTTTTCTATAGATGATAGCTCTATCATTATTCCAAGAACCAAACACTGCATCAATAGACATCTGTAATTGTTGTCTTGGATCACTCGGGAATTGTTTACCTGTAGCTTTTTGGATTGCTTCTTTGTATAAAGCAACAACTTTTTGAAGATCAGCAACATCAAGCTCAGTATCAAGTTTAACTCATTTAGCATCTTTTACTGATTGGAGTGCGAGTTCAAAATCATGATGAGGAACTTCCATCACTACATCACCAAACATTTGTAAGAATCTTCTATAACTATCTCGTACAAATCTTGGATTACCAGTCTTTTCGATAAGTCCTTGTACTGATTCATCATTAAGTCAGAGATTGAGGATAGTATCCATCATTCCCGGCATAGAATCAGCAGCTCCGGATCTAACGGAAACCAACAATGGATCCTTAGGATCACCAAGATTCTTTCCCATAGTTTTTTCAAGCTTCTGGAGTTTCTCTTCAATCTGATCCAATACTATCTGTGGATACGTCTTATTGCTTTTATAATAGAGATCACAAGTTTCTGTTGTGATAGTAAATCAGCTAGGAATAGGGAGTCCCATCTCCACCATTTCTGATAAGTTCTTTCATTTACCTCCAAGGATATCCTTTCCGAGGCCTTTTGTTTCACCAAAAAAGTACACATACTTTTTTTCACTGCTTCCAAATAAAGACATAGTTCGTTAGTTTATATAATAAAAAAAATGCACAAAAAATCGTGAAGCACCATCATAAAGTATTGGATTTTTTTTTCAAGGATAAAAATACACGGACAAGACACAAAGTGGACATGTGTGATATAATTGGCCATAAGTTAATTATTTGAATTTACCTATGATATAATTACCATAAGTGACATTTATTTTATTATGCAGACAATGAAACAGACCAAGAAACAACTTAAAACTTCACCTGCCGGTAGGCATAGCTGAAGACGGATACTGCTCCTACTCATTATCATCATAGGTAGCTATCTCTTTACCAAAAATATTACGCTCGACACAAAAGTAACGATAGAGCAAGGAGAAAATGTCTCAAAGATTTTCAATCAGATGAGTAGCATCGATAAGCTGCGCATAAAACTCTATCTCTTCAATCATCGCGATATCTCATTTTCCAAACTCGAAGCAGGGAGTTACACCTTCAGCGGCAGCTACACGAAATCAGAACTTGTCCAAAAGATATTGCAAGGATCAGAGAAAGATTATTTGCGTCTCACGATTTTGGAAGGACGATCCATTTACGATATCGACGAAGCATTAACAAGAAAAGGATATATCACCCCATGAAGCTACGTCCAATATCTCAACGATACAAACACTATCACATCATTACAACAGACCTACCCATTCCTTTCATCCTCAACCCTTAACGCTCCACTCTCCACACTGGAAGGATTTCTCTACCCCGACACCTACAATGTAGACAAAAACAAGGATGTAATTCCACAACTAGTAAGAAAACAATTGGAGACATTCGGTACTAGAGTACGGAACAATGTCAGCAATCCAACAGATTGGTACAAGACTATCACGTTAGCAAGTATCCTAGAAAAAGAAGAAAGAAACACAGCAAACAAAGCAATCGTCGCAGGGATATTTCTCAAGAGATTAGAAATCTGAATGGCATTGGATGCAGACATCACTCTCTGCTATGGTCTCAAACAATCCTACACGACGTGCACACCAGCAGTGATAGGACAAAAGATAGGAGACAAGAGCAACCCATATAACACCAGAGGGACACGTTGACTCCCACCGACACCAATATCCAATCCAACGCGAGAAAGTATCAACGCTATAATGAATCCACAGACATCAGACCATTTATATTATCTCCATGATATGCAAGGGAACATCCATTATGGAAACACCTTGCAAGAACATAATGCAAATAAAAACCAGTATCTGAAATAATATACCGTTATTTATCAATACACAGATATTATGAAGATAAAATCAAAAGTATGGAGTAATATATTCTTTCTTTTTCCTCTATGAATAGCACTTTATCATAGTCTTTTTGTCTATACAGTACTAATAGCGTTAGTGAGTATATTTTCCACACTCTATCATTTTTCAGATGAAAAAGAATATAGAATAATAGACAAAATATGTGCATATGGATTGATTGGCTATAATTTTTATAGTTGCTATCTATCAGGATTTAAACAACCCTATTTTGCTTTGGCATTGTTAGGTATTGGTATTGGCTTTTACTTTTTTTTCTTGAAAAAAAAAGATGATTATGAATGGCATATATCATCAGCAATCATTACCATACTGTGTATACTTGGATATAGTATATAATTCACAAATATCAGATCATCTCTATTATTTCTATGATATACAAGGGAACATGGATTATGGAAGTAGCTTGGAAGAACATAACGCAAACAAACAACAATATCTATAGTGGACTTTGGATATGTTGTAAATGATTGGTAGCAACCTGAGTATATATCTGAGTTGTTTTGATGCTCGAATGTCCCAGCAAAGATTGAATATAACGAATATCTGTTCAACTTTCTAATAAATGTGTAGCAAATGAATGGCGCAGCGAATGAAAAGTCGCTTTTTTCTGTATTCATGCTTTGGTCATTGCATGCTGAAAAACATGTTGAGCAGTCCTTTTAGTCAAAGCACGACAGCTCTGCCTAGCGGACAGACAGGCTTGTTCAGAATGGAACAACGGATCATTATACGATTTTCACTCCATCAATCCCTTGATTTCATCAATGATTTTATCTGGCAAAAGTGTTATCCTATCTTTCTGTCCTTTAGCCGATTTGATGTGAATAATTTTTTGATCAAGATTGATATCACCTACGCAGAGATACACAATCTCGGAAACTCTGAGTCATGCGCCATACGCTAACGCCAACAAGGTTTTGTGCTTACTATTCATAACACTATCAAGAATTCTCTGAATCTCAAAGCGAGAAAGCACGACAGGTAATTTTTTAGGTTCTTTGGATAATCTGATTTCCTGCCCAAGAGAAACTTTCAAAATCTGACGACAAAAAAATTTGATGACTTCTTTGTAAAGATTAATCGTTTTGGGCGCTTTACCTTGATGTTGAAGAAACAAAACAAAATCTAATATTTTTTCACGAGAAATCTTGGAAACATCATGATCAATCCATTTCAAGAAAAATCTCAAGCAATTAGAATAAATCTCTACCGTCCTCGGACTATAGTTTCTTTGTTGAAGCTCTCTGCTGAGCTGGATCAAGTAATCTTGCATCTTTCAATTGTTTAGATATAAAAAACTAGTAAAAATATAAACATCCAAAAAAAGAAAAAAATAGACAAAAAACGGACAAATCAAGATATCGCACAAACTACGGTTTTGGATACATTATACGCAAGCATATATCGCGATTTATATAATTACCGCTTCTATGACGACACTCTATGTCGCACAGAAGCTAGTTGTCCGATATGCCTCATAACTTTATATTAAATACTAAACTCAATGAACAATATTAAAGCAATAGCTTTTGACTTAGGATGAGTTCTAATAAGAGAAAACGATTATCCTTTATCGGAAACTGCTCAAATTTTGGAAAAACAATTTGGAAACATCAATACTAACGATGAATATTACAATTGGGCGATAAAGGAAACCAACCTTTCAAAAGAAGAAATCAAAAATATCGTGGAAGAAATTATTGAAAATATCTACGAATTAAGAGAAGCGGATATTTTTGAACATTTACCAAAAGTAAAACTTGCAATAGCAAGTAATCATCTTTCAGCCATTAATAAATGGATAGATAAAACAAATCTTAGAGATAGATTTAATTGTATTTTGATATCTGCTGATATTGGTATAGAAAAACCAAACAAAGAATTTTATGAAAGGTTGATATTAGAACTCAAAGAAAAACCAGAAGATATATTGTTCATTGATGATAATGCAGAAAATATTGAAGGTGCCAAACAAGTTGGCATTTCTGTACTGCATTATGACCGCTCTAAAAGTCTAACAAATGAAATTTTGAATTTTTTTAAATAGCGGTATTCGGCACAATCGGACAACACATCCAGTCTGAACATGCAAAGAAATGCGCACGTCAGACAAGGATGGAACGTTAGGCGATATTACTTCAGACAAAATTATTAGAGTAAATTACCTAAGATTTATAATATAATATTACTTATGAAATCAATAGAAAGCACTGAAAATCAACTAAGAAAGATAATAAAACTTTCCGCAAAATTATATGAGAAAGCACAGAATCTAATAAATCAATACCTAGGAGAAAGAAGTTTTCTAAGTAAAATTAAAGAAATATCAAAAAGCTTCGGATTAAAACCTGATATTAAATTTGATGTAACTATTATTTCAGCAGAAAAAAAATATCTATTTAATTACCTTTCAGGGGGATTTTGAGATGAAGATCATAAAAGAATTGCCAAAGAATTATCAGAATTCATTTATACCACCAAATTTACAAATAGAATCCAACATTTATCAGGAAGAGCCATACACGATAAAAGTATAATAGAAAAAGTAATATGCAGTTTAAATGAGCTAAAGAAATTGGGTTATCCAAGAGAAAAATGAAGTTTTTTTTCAGAAATAGAATCTTTGTGTAATAATCTACTTAAAACAATAAAAGCTAATAAATGAATAATTCTTATAGGAGTATCTTCTACAGAAGAGTTAGAACCTTTTGACAGATTACTAGCTCACGAGATATTTCATTTAATTTTAATATGAAATGATATTTGGTTTCAAGGGATTAAAAGAGAATATGATGATTTAGATGAAGGACTAGCAATTTTGCTTGAACGTAGATATTCAAAACGTAAAAAAGATATCGTGGTCTGATTTTGGGAGGAAACCTTAATGTTGGAAGAAAATTTTAGAATTAAAAAAATCAGGAAACTTTATAATGATTTAAGAAAAGGTAAATCTTTCTTGGTTACTAATTAAAAAAAATAATTTTGTCTTTCGTAACATTCGCTCGATTTCAGCTCGCTCGCACAACAACTTCTGTCTGTATATCTAACGACATCAGACTAGAAGTGGACGTTGTATAACATACTCGTGTATCATAACAAAAAAGGAAGCATATATTCCCCCTAAAGGACAATGCTTTAAAATGCTCCTTCGGAGCTATAAATGGGGTGTTTTGCCCTTGGGGCAATCTTCTTTTGAAAAAAGAAGCAAAAAACTATTTATTAATAAATTTATAAAAAGCAGCTGGTCTATGGTTTACATAAAGCTCTTTTTTGTTTGTTTTCTGAATCTTAAAATGGGATTCTATATATTTAATAAAATTTCTTTTTTCGAATTTACGATTATAAATAACCTCACAAGAAGACTTAAGTTGATCTATAGTAAAGTATTTAGGCAAAAAGTATTTTACTATATCAGAGTTTTGAACATCTTCCTGAAGTTGATTATATGCCACAGTCAAAACATCATTATGATCGAAACCGAGAACACCAACTTCTCTAAACGAATAAAATCACGCAGAAAGTTGTGTTATTCAGGGTTTAGTTTGAATAGAATTATTGGATATAATAGAATAATAACCAAGACTAACAATCCTTCCTCTAGGATCTCTATTTGGTTTTGAAAAAGAGCCAAAAAGTTTTACATGATTGCAAAAAACACCAGTTTCTCTATATAAAACCTTTGTTACCGTCTGTTCAACAGTTTCCTCATTTGATACAAAACCTCCAGGCAAACAAACGTATCAATCATATGGAATATTTTTTCTCTTAATTAACAAAATATGAAGCTGATTATTTATAATATTAAAGAGAACAATATCTACAGCGAGATGAAGGAATGGTATAGATTTAGGCATTATAAAACAGGATTTTATAAGGTATAAAAAGCGGGATTTCTAAATACTTAGTGTATATTATTATATTAATTATTGAAAAAACAAATACAATACATAAATTCTGAGAAGAATACCTGACAAAATACAAATAAAACATATAGTATAAATAATTTACCAATAGAATATAAACTATGATAATAATTAACGCTAAACTACCGACAAAATATGGATTATCCACAATTTATTGATTCAGCGAAAAAGAGAAAGAACACTGCTATTTAGTTTTTTGAGATTTGTGAAATAAAGAGAATATATTGTGTAGAATTCATTCTTCTTGTATAACAGGAGATATTTTTCATTCAACAAAATGTGATTGTGGTGATCAATTAGATTATGCATTGCAAGCAATTAGTAAAGAATGAGGGATACTTATATACCTCAATCAAGAATGAAGAGATATTGGATTAGTAAATAAAATTAGAGCTTATGCATTACAAGATCAATGATATGATACCATAGAAGCAAACGAAAAATTAAACCTTCCCGTAGATAACAGAAATTATAAAATAGTAAAAGAAATTCTCAACGAGTTACAAATAAAATCAATAAGATTAATGACGAATAACCCTGATAAGATAGAACAATTACAAAAATTATGAATAATTATTACATGAAGAATACCTATTATAGCAGATATAAACATTCATAGTGAGAAATATCTTAAAACAAAAAAAGAGAAAATGAATCATTATTTATAAATTATTAAGTCATGAAAAAATTAGAAAAAACAGAATTAATAGAAATGAAAGAAAGCACAGACGAAGAATCCAAAATAGCGGAAGCTTTAAAAAGATTTTCTAATATAATCAAATACCCATTATTAGACATTTGAAGTTGATCCTGAAAGATAAGTAGTAATGCATTCTGAGATAATAAAGTTATTCATATAGACCCATTAGAATTCTCAAATAAAGATTTTCAGCTTCCCAAAGGACACGAAAGAATTGTATGAAATTTTTTTGAATTCAATAACACAAAACAAGAAATTAAAACACTGTTATTTTGTCATAGTTTACAATATCTAGATGATAATGGAATAGAATCCGTCATAAATAAGATCAAAAAAATAAACCCGGAATTTGTTTTACTAGTCATCAATAACAATGATTGAATTTTATGAAATGTATTAAATTTTTTCAAAAGCAATAATCGAAAAGAGAATTGAGAGAAGTATTTTAAAGACTTTCCCTGAAACAATTTTTCATTACTTACAGAAAAGGAGATAACAGGCAATTTTTACTGCAAAAATATAAACGAAGTAAGTCATACCATTTGTAGACTACTACTAGATACAACCATATCAAAAGAACAAGAAAAAAAGACGAATATTTTATTAAAAAGTCACTGAATAAACAATGAATTTGAGGTAAAACAGAAAGTAATTCTTTATAAAAATAATCAGTTCAAAAATGAATAAAAAAATCATAGGAATGATTCACTTATGAAAAATAAGATGAATTAAAAATCATGAATTAAGAGAAGTAATTAAAAAATGAATATATGACCTTTCCCAACTAGAAGAAGGAGGAATTCAATATGCTTGTATAATTAATGAATCAGATATCCCATACAAAATAGTAATTTCAGATGAAGAAAAAAGTATGTTTTTACAAATAGCCAAAGAAATCCAAAAAATAGCAAAAATAAAATTATGAGTATGTGTTTTGTACAATGATTGGAAAGCTACATTAGATATTGCCAAAGCCATCCATGCAAATTTTGTCAGAATAGACACTTTTGTTGATTTGGTAGAATCTGATGCTGGAATAATTTATCCACAAGCAAATGAGATAAAAAAATATCAAAAAGAAATATGAGCAGAAAGTATAGAATTATTAACAGATATTCATCCAAAACACAAAAAAATGATTGAAGAAAAAACATTATATGATTCAGCAAATCAAGCATTCAAGTCTTGATCTAACTGAATAATAGTCACATGAGAATGTTCATGAGACATCGCTTGTTTAAATGAAATAAAGAATCTTAGAGAGAAATTATGAAAGAGGAAAATATATCTATGAAGCTGAGCTTCATCAGACAATATTAGAGATTATTTTAAATATGTAGATGGAGCATTTGTTTGAACCTCATTGAAAACAAATTGATCAGTAGACAAAAAAAAAGTAATAGAACTAATAAATAACTGTAAATAAAAATTGAATTCTAAATAATAAAAACTGGTTATGAAAACCAGCTCTCGATTAACCAGTCCTTGAGAGAACGAACGGAAAAACCATTAAAGTTTGAACAATCGGCGAACGTTAAGCGTTTAAATAAGCACTAATACCTTAACTAATCTCTTTTTTTTGTAACTCAATTTATTGCACTTGCTACTTGATTATAGCTCTCTCAAAAGAGGAAACCAGACTTGATTTTCAGATGAAAATATCTAATTCTAAACTAGAAAAAAAATATACTATATGAAAGTAAAAATTCAAAAAAAAGGCAAAAAAGAGACAATAGAAATATCCTCTCTGAATGATCTTACTTATGGTAAGATGAGCGAATTAGTGACAAATCACGGACGAGATCCTATAGCTAAAATAGAAATTATCATAGAAAACAAAGATAATTATCTAGGAAGCAATCCTGTCGAAAGAGAAGATCTTGAAAAAAAATGGGCTGGCTTAGGAAGTCAGTTAACTGAATTGTCTCACAGATATTCTACTTTTGGTAATAAAATCAAGATCAAGATTATCGTGGAGGCATATACTCATCCTAGAATTTATTAAGTATTTCGCTCAGTTTTTCTGAGCTTTTTTTATACTTTGAATTTTCTTTCTTAATTCATATATTTTCCATTAATAATTTACACTCAAATACAAAACATCAAAAAGTATATGAAAAACTTGCAAAAACACCAGTCATCCAAAATTTCTATCCTATACATCTCCATAATAAATTTTTAACAAAGTACTTCAGATGAAAAATAAAGGGTAGTTACATACATTTTTATTACATTAACAGCAAAAGAATGACAACTAAAATTAATTTTTTGAAAGTTTGAGATGCAAAACATCATTTTAGTGAAAAAAATCTTCCAGCGCTGATTCATTATAAATGCAAAGAATGATGATCTCATTATTCTATGGTATTGATAGAAAATCTTGCTTTACAATGATCCAAGGTTTTATTAGTTACTTGATATCCTCAAGCAAAAGAACAATTTTATCAAGAGACAAAAAAAATCGCTAAAAATATCATAGTAGCAAATACCATAGAAGATATCAAAAAGCATAGAGACAAGCAAGTTATTGTTATTCATGATGACGATGAAAAACTATGTCTAGAAGCGATTAAATCACTTGATGATATACATGAACGCATTATTTTCATAAAAAATATAGATATTTTTCATAAGAGATTACTAAATACGTGCTTGAAATACGACAAAGTTATTTTGTCTGGAGAACTCGATGATTGTTTAGCAAAAGAAAATATTCTCAAGAAAAAATATAATTCCATCCTTCTTTTTTCCCAACCAAAAATAAAACTTCCCTACAAGTTTATCGAATCAGAACAACATACCTGATACATTCGATCAGAGAATAAAGAATGATATGTAAGAAGCACATAATAGAAATATACGTTTGTAAGCTTCATTCATATACCAGTGACTAAAATATCTCCTTTTTTTTATGTATAGGTCGTCTAATTTTAACCAACAAAAACATACATCATGCACTACAAACACACACAAATCAGTTACCTGATGATAATCATTACCCTAACCATGCTGGTACTTTTTGCATGGATATATATCACGAGCGCTAACGAACCTGTCTCAGTAGATTCCGGGACAAATTTTGCCATTACTGCTATAATGGTACTTATTCTAGGTATTCTTTCTTCATTTGCTTCTCTTCAGGTACGTATTGATGCAAAATATCTCCAAATCAAATTTGGCTATGGTATATATAAGAAAAAATTTTTACTCAATGATATAGTGTCCGCTACAACGGTAAAGAATCATTGGTGGTATAGATGGGGAATAAGATATTCGTTGTACCCCAAGATGCGGATCTACAATGTGTCTGGTTGGGATGCCGTTGAAA
>Ga0194044_10000238_pt1 | contig 26065 bp, 24 predicted proteins | sample JunL4417m_MetaG_FD_155460 | JGI IMG/M metagenome (GOLD analysis project Ga0194044, IMG submission 155460) | Anoxic zone freshwater microbial communities from boreal shield lake in IISD Experimental Lakes Area, Ontario, Canada - Jun2016-L442-17m | ecosystem: Environmental > Aquatic > Freshwater...
GGGAGCGCCGCACCCCAGTGCGGCAATTGCGATGAGATGTGCATGGCCGCACTGGGGTGCGGCGCTCCCAGGCGATTTTGCATTTCGGCATTGAAGTGTCAACAAGGAAATGAAGGATGCCAAGAATTTGATGATATCATGAAAAAACAGAGGAAAGAGACGATGACTAATACCAATTTTATACGTTTATAAAATACACTGCTGAATATATTGTTTAAGTTATTTTGTAATGTACCCTTAATTACGGAGGTATGACATGACTATAGTAAGATGGGTAGTAAGTTCCTTATTTGGCGTTGCCGCAGGCTTGGTGCTGTTGTTGTACTGCAGCGCGGCGCAGGCCATTACTGTTCCACTCAGCCTGTCAGAGCTGACCGGCCTGGCCGACACAGTCGTGCTGGGTACTGTGGTCAGCAATAGCAGCCACTGGAACGCCGAGCATAATAATATCTACACAGAGGTGCTTGTCTCGGTTGTGGACAGCCTCAAAGGCAGTGCCGACAAGAAGACGATTGTCATTATCGCGCAGGGCGGCACGGTCGGCGAAATAACACAGTGGGTGGAGGACACAGCAACCTTTGAACCAGGCGAGCAGGTTGGGCTTTTCCTTGAGGATTTGAACAGCGCCAAAGTTTCCCAGATGGAATTGGATTCAGTGTCCCAAATATCAGCCAACGGCTCTGCTGTACGGATAATTGGCGGTTTGCAGGGTAAGCTGTCTCTGGCTAAGGACAGCCTATCTGGCGGCGGCGGGATTTCTGCGGACAAATTTAAACAGAACGTGCAGAAGGCGCTGGCCGGGCAGGCCGTTCCTGAAGATGAGCACCAGCACTTCCCTGAAGCAAAGACTTCCAATGTTTATGACATCAGCACCATCTCGCCTGCCAGCGCCTCTGCCGGCACCAATACAATTGTGACTGTCACCGGCTCCGGTTTTGGAACAACCAGGGGACAGAGTGACAACCTTGAGTTTTTTATGACCACATCTGGCGGTTCGAATTACTATTTGCCGGCTATTACTTATATTTCATGGAGTGATACGCAGATACAGGCTTATGTGCCAGTGTGCAATAACTGCTCCCCCAGCAATGGATATCCCTATTCCGCCGCTAGCGGACCGGTAAGGGTAGTGAAGGGGGACACATTGGGATCTCTCATGGATTTCACCGTGACCTTCGGCTATGGGTCGATAAGGTGGCCCGGCGACAGCCCGAATATCAGCTATAAGGTTAATGATGGTGGTGTAGCAGGCCGATCCGCAGCGATACAGGCAGGGGCGACTTCCTGGACCAATGCCGGCTCCAAATTTGAATTTAGCTACGGCGGCGCTCACACCCAAACGGTTAAAAGTTACAACGGTGTCAACGAGATTTTATGGATGTCCCTACCGGCAGGCATCCTGGGCCAGGCTACCATATGGTTTTCCGATGGCGAAATCGTGGAATGCGACTTCGCCTTTGCTACGGCCTACACCTGGAGCTACGCATCCACCTGCCCATCCGGGCAATACGATATTCAATCAGTCGGTACGCATGAGATGGGACATTGGCTGAATTTACGTGATTTATATGGCAACTACACGGGTTTTACCCAGGACACTGCCAAGGTGATGTTCGGGCGCTCCTCAGGTTCGGGAACAATAGCGAAGAGGATTTTACATGCTCATGACATACTGGGTGTCCGTTGGATATACGGCATTCAACCACCGACACCGACACCGACACCGACACCATCACCGACACCATCACCATCACCAACATCGACACCGACACCGACACCATCACCATCACCATCACCATCACCAACAGTGTGTACGGCAACTTTAGATGGAAATTTATTGCTTCATATACCCTATCTTTCATACAACAATCCAATGTTGGGGACCATATCGCTTTGGGTGGATTTGCTGTATGAGTTCAATCCTGAGTATTCAACTTTAATTTTCAAATATCTAAAATATGGTATTAATAATCCTTTTTATTCGTGTGCGGGATCAACACTATCCGCTGATTTGAAAATTCATATTCCTGATGTTCTGCTTCCGGATGGAAGCACTCATTTATGGGTGGATTTAGAATACTGTCAGGCTCTTTCCACCGATAAAAATGCTTATTTTTCTGTCATACAATATGGGGCTGTTTCTAATTGATAACGTTTTCAAGCCTTGATCATCGTTTCGGCCAGAAAGGGTTGTTTGTATTTGGGATAAATTATCAATCTGTATTTGCGGATATGATCTGCCCACCTGGCCGAGTCGATTGCAGAGTTCAGGTTAAATGGCAAAATCGGGGAGTGGTTTTCACTTTCGCTGCTGGTTCTCAGGCTACAGACCGGCCGTAAAACCAGGCCCTGAAACCAAACATGCCTGAAAAAGATGTTGATCTATGATGAGACATCCGCATCTATCTGACCTTTATTGTGATTCCATCAGATGTTCCGAGAGCGAATGAGCAGCATGGGCCGATCAATCTGTTGCAAGACACCGGCAGCCACGCTACCATAGAACACCCGCGACATGCCACTCCTGCCGTGACTGGCCATTGCAATCAGGTCTGCATTCTCCCGCTGAGCAACAGAAATAACTGTTTCCACCACTGGACCCTGTTCCACGAATTTCCGGACATCAATGCCTTTTTCCTTGAATTCTCCCTGACATCCGGACAGATATGTGTTGATTTCCTCATATCTGCGGTTGAAGTCATTTAGACTTTCCTTGACCGTGTCTGTTAGCGCACCGGTCACATGAATGGATGGATTGACGATCTGTAGCGGTTCCATTACCTGGAGTAAAATCACTTTCGCCTTGTAATGGATGGCCAGATTTTCAACATGAGGAAGAATGTACTCGGCTCGGGCTGATCCATCTAAGGGAACAAGTATGGTTTTGTACATGTTGGAATAACTCCTTTGCATCGAAAATGAAGAACTGAGTGTTTAAGTTCAGGCCAAGCTTGATTGTTCCCTTGGCCTGAACACATTATGCATTAATACATGTCATCATCCATGTCGTCCATACCGGCTCCAGGAGCCGATTTGGCGGCTTTTTTAGGCTTTTCGGTAATCATGGCCTCGGTGGTCAGCATCATGCCTGCAACGGAAGCTGCATTCTGAAGGGCGAATCGAACCACTTTGGTGGGATCGATCACACCGGCCACGATCAAATTTTCGTAAACTGACGTTTCAGCATTGAACCCGAAGTCATTTTCTCCTTCCAGAACTTTGTTGAGAACCACGGATCCTTCGAACCCGGCATTTTCGGCAATCTGACGCAGAGGTTCTTCCAACGCGCGTTTAAGGATAGCAATGCCGTTCTTCTGCTCTCCCTTGACATCTAACCCATCCAGAGCTTTGATGCAGCGGACCAGCGCAACGCCTCCGCCCGGAACAATGCCTTCTTCAACGGCAGCGCGGGTGGCGTTCAGGGCATCTTCCACGCGGGCTTTCTTTTCTTTCATCTCGGTTTCAGTGGCGGCGCCGATGCGGATTAACGCAACGCCTCCAATCAATTTAGCCAGACGTTCCTGTAGTTTTTCCCTATCATAATCGGAAGTGGTTTCTTCAATTTGAGCGCGAATCTGACGAACCCTGCCTTCCATTGCTTTGCGGTCGCCGGCGCCGTCAATGATGGTTGTGTTGTCTTTGTCGATTTTGATGCTTTTGCATTTTCCGAGGTCTTTTAAAGACACGTTCTCAAGCTTCATTCCCATATCTTCGGAAACCATGTGGGTGCCCGTAAGAATGGCGATGTCTTCCAGCAGGGCTTTGCGGCGGTCTCCGAATCCTGGAGCTTTTACAGCAGCAACCTGAAGCGTGCCGCGAAGCTTGTTTAATACCAGGGCTGCAAGGGCTTCGCCTTCTACATCTTCTGCAATGATCAGAAGGTTTCTTCTGGCTCTGGCGGTTTCTTCCAACAGCGGCACCATATCTTTCAAGCTGCTGATTTTTTTTTCATGAATCAGAATCAGCGGTTCCTCTAAAAGCACTTCCATTCTTTCACGGTTTGTCGCAAAGTGGGCGGAAATATATCCGCGGTCAAACTGCATGCCTTCGACCACATCCAGTGTGGTTTCCATGCCTTTGGCTTCTTCAACGGTAATCACCCCTTCTTTGCCCACTTTTTCCATGGCTTCGGAAATGATATTGCCTACCATTTCGTCGTTGTTGGCTGAAATGGTGCCGACTTGGGTGATTTCCAGTTTGTTCTTGGTGGGTTTGGAAATGGCTTTCAATTCTGTAATGATTGCCGCAACCCCTGCTTCAATGCCGCGTTTAATGGCCATGGGGTTTACACCGGCTGCAACCAGTTTTTGGCCCTCATTGTAAATGGCCTGCGCCAAAATTGTTGCGGTAGTGGTGCCGTCTCCTGCAACATCGCTGGTTTTGCTGGCAACCACCTTCACCATCTGAGCACCCATGTTCTCGTATTTATTCGGCAGCTCAATTTCCTTGGCGACGGTCACGCCGTCTTTGGTAACAGTAGGCGAACCAAAGGTTTTTGCCAGAACAACGTTTCTTCCCTTGGGTCCAAGGGTTACTTTGACTGCGTCTGCAAGTGCATTGACACCATTTAACATATGCTCTCTTGCTTCAGAGCCGTAACAAATCATTTTTGCGGGCATGGGTAATATTCTCCTAAGTTTGATTGAAGATCAGTACAAATTCGATCGTGATAAATAAATCTGTTATATTATGTGGTTATATAAATTTTTTATAATACTTTTCCTGAAATTTAATCATTTTGCCCCAACTGTCAAGACAGGCGGACTGGAAATCAGGGGCGGGAGACAGAATATAAACGTTCATGGCATGGTCTATGCCGCCCCCATGAATGAAAATCACGAGAAGGCGGTGTGGGCGACCGGCCGGTCGCCCCTACTATTTCGTGGTTTAAAAGTATTTTTACGGTAAAAATCTGTGTTGATGCTGTGAGCCATCTGCATTCTGATTTTCTATGCTTCCCTGAGCGCTGCAATGATGTTCATTCTGGATGCGCGAAAGGCCGGAAGCACACCTCCGGCAAAGCCCATGATAAGTGAAAACGACAGGGATTTGATCACGATGCCGGGAGTCAGGGCGAAGCTGAAGGCAAGCTCGGAAAAGGTTTGAAAATTGGTAGTGGATACGGTGAAAAACTGTAAAAAAGAGGCGAAAAAGAGTCCGGTGCATCCGCCGATGGCGCCAAGAAGCAGGGATTCCAGCAGGAATGCTGTTAAAATGGCGCTTTGTCGAAACCCCAGAGCCCTAAGGGTTCCAATTTCTCCTGTACGCATGGCAACCGCAGCATACATGGTAATCATGGCCCCAACCACAGCGCCGATGGAAAAAACAATGGTGAGCGACATGCCCAGAATCCTCAAAAAAGTGGCCATGGCTTCAGACTGTTCTTTGTAGTAAACGGTTTCGCGTTTGGCTTCCAGGGTCAGTCGCGGATCACCCTGAATTCGGGATTGTACTGCTTCGAATTCGTTCGTGTTTCTCAAATTAAACAAAATGGAAGAATACACGGGCCGTCGAAAGGCAGGCATCAATTGATCAACATCTCCCCAGATTTCAGAACTGTAGCCGGTTGACCCGGCATCAAACAAGCCGACAACCCGCCAGGATCGCATGGCGAAAGCCAGGGATTCTCCCAGACCTGCGCCCTTGAATCTTTTTGCAATGCTTTTACCAACCATGATTTCAGAAGAGCCTGGCTGAGGCAATCTGCCTGAGAGGATGTGAATCTGGGGCCTTAAAGACAGTGAGGCTTCCGAAACCCCTCGAATCACCACATTGGATCGGCTGGAAGATTCCTGTTTTTCCAGGGTGATCAACACAACCATTTCTTTGGCGATCAGTTGCTTGCCGTCCTGCCCCATACCGATTTCCGGCTGGGTTTCGACGATGGAAGCCTGAAGCCGGTCAATGCCGCTCTGAACTTCAGAACCCGATGATTTTCGAATGACCACGACGTTGTTGTAAGAGCCGGTATCGACCAGTGTTTTCTGAAGACCTTCGGCCAACATGATTATGGCGGCAAACACGAACACAACAAGGGCCATGCCAAGCGCCGTCAGGGCTGTGGTCAACCTTCGGGTAAGGAGATTTCTCAGGCTGTAGAAAAACAGCAGGTTCATTTACCCGATCCTTCCAAGGCCATCTGCGATGCGAACCTGCACAACCCGCCAGATCGGGATAACGGCGGCCACAACTCCGACTATGACCGCCGCCGCCACATCCATCAGAATGGTTTCCGTGGAAACATGAAATACCGGAAAAAACTGGCCGACCGCCCGAGCAAAGGCGTTGGCCGTTGGAAAGGTGACACCAATACCCAGTAGTCCGCCAAGGGATGTCAGGGTAAAGGATTCTCCCAGAATGAGACCGGCGAGATATCCCCTGCCAAATCCCAATGTCTTGAAAACAGCGTATTCGCCCATTCGCTCGCGCACCGACATGGCCATGGTATTGGCCACAACCGCCATGATAATGACAATGATCACATAAGAGACAAGCTGAATGACAGTGATAATGGCTTCACTCATGGAAACAAAGCTCAGTTGAAAGGCTTTTTCCGTTTCGGTAAGAGTTTCCGCGTAAGAATTCTTGAACAGTCCGTCCACGGCTTCAGAAGTGGCGGCGGCCTGATCCGGTCGTTTCAACCCAATCATGTAAAATCCCACCTGATCCGCCCTGCGGGGTAGCGTTTTTTTCAAGGTTTCGTTGAGATAATCCCAGTGGAAAAAAAACTGGTTATCATCAATTGTTTTGTCTTTTCCATGGTAAATGCCGCGAAGGACAAAGTCCCAGTTGCCGGGGAATATGGTTCCCCTCAAGGTTATGTTGTCACCGACGTTCCAACCGAAGCGTTTGGCCAGTTTTTGACCCGCCACGCAGGCTTTTCTCTCCCGAAAGAATGTGGCGGTCTCATCGTCTGACAAAAGATATTCCGAGTAAAGGTTAAAATATGTTCTGGGTTCAATGGCAAAGTTGGCAAAGAAGTTTTTTTCATCAATGTAAATGCCTCCGAACCAGTTCCCGTAGGACACAACGCCGACACCTTCCACACTGCGGATTTTTTCCTTGTAGGAAATGGGCAGTGGAAAGATCAGGGAAATGGCGTTTCGCGTAACTAACCGGCTGGCGGACGAGGCTTCCACGCCTGCATACCAGGCGCTGATGACTGTTCGCAGCAAACCAAAGGCCAGAATAGCCACTGCAATGCCTCCAATGGTCAACAGCGTCCTCAGACGGTGCCTAAAGGCATTCCGGAACAGCAATTTGAGGAGCATCGGTTAAAACGCCTTTTTCCAGATATTTCAGGGTGTGGGCTTTTCGGGCGGCTCGTGGGTCGTGGGTAACCATGACAATGGTTTTCCCCAGTTCGCTGCAGAGCTGGTCCATAAGTCGCAAGACATCTTCGGCGGAATGCCTGTCCAGATCTCCCGTGGGTTCATCCGCCACAAGAATGGTGGGATCAGTTACCACCGCGCGTGCAATGGCTACCCGCTGCTGCTGTCCGCCGGACAGTTGACGGGGATAATGATCCATTCGGTCCTGCAGGCTTACCAGGGAAAGGGCCGTGGCCACATGCGCTTTTCGTGCTTTTTTTGAAAGGCCCGTCAGCATCAGGGGAAGTTCGACGTTTTCAAATGCGGTTAGCACGGGAATCAGGTTGTAAAATTGAAAAATAAATCCCACATGACCGGCGCGCCAGGTTGCCAGCTCGATTTCCGAAAGGCCCGTAATCTCTTCGCCCCCGACCCTGATGCTTCCGGAATCCACCTGATCCAGGCCGGCAATGAGATTAAGCAGGGTGCTTTTCCCTGAACCCGATGGACCCATTAATGCCAGAAATTCACCTTCTTTGATTTTAAGAAAAAGATGTTCCAGCACCGGAATGGACTGGCTGCCCCGGCGATAGGATTTGACAAGATCAGTGATTTCAATAACAGCAATATGATTACTGAGCAAGTTTGACCTTTGTTCCTTCGATTATATTTTCGGTCGGCGAGGTTACGACCTTATCGCCGATGTTAAGGCCGGACAGAATTTCGCTCATGTCGTTCAACTGCCTGCCTGAAACCACCTGGACACCAACTGCTCTGTCGCCGGCAATTCTGAAAACGACCGCCTGATTGTTTCGATGAACGATAACAGAAGTGGGGACTGCCGTAATTGGCTGCATTTCTGCTTCTGTGATCTCCCGGAGTAAAAACGCCACCTTTGCGCTCATTTCTGGAAGGACTTTGGGACTTAATACATCGAAGGCGACTTTTACCATGACCGATGCTTTGGTGCGATCCGCTGTGGGAACAATCATGTGAACTTTTCCGGAAAATCGTTCGGATGGCAGGGCATCCAGATGAATTTCACAGGGCTGATGCTTAAAGACTTTTTCGATATTGGATTCGGAGACATCCACTTCAACTTTGAGAGAATCCATATCCGCTACGTCCACAACTGATGCCTTGGCGTTGGCTGCTGCTCCCAGCGGGGTAACGATATCGCCGATGTCGGCATTCTTGGTCAGTACAACGGCATCAAAAGGCGCCCGCAGATTGGCGTAATCCAGGGTGACTTCAGCGCCCTTGAGGACGGCCCTGCTGTTTGATACTGCAGCTTGATTCGCCTGAGCCCCGGCTTTGGCACGTTTAAACCGGGCATCCGCCGAATCAAATTCGGACTTGGCGATATAACCAGCAGCAATGAGTTCCTTGCTGCGATTATAGGATAATGTTGCATCGCTTAGTTCCGCAAGGGACTGCTCCAGTTGAAATTGAGCCGTTTGTAGGCCTGCAAAAGCCTGATCTTTTACTGCAAGGGTATCTTCATTTTCAAGCCGGGCGATGATATCACCTTTTTTGACACGGCTTCCTTCCTCTACCGCCAGATACACCAGTCTGCCGGTGATTTTGGTCGATACAGCGGCTTTTCGCTGTGCCACCACATACCCGCTGGCATTGAGAACCGTAAACGTTTGTGAAGGGTAAATCTTCTGTACGCTGGCGGTCTGAACTTGAGCAGCAGGGGTCAGGATGCCTTTTTTGTAAAGAAATCCACTGGCTATGATAAGCCCCACCAGTAAAACAGGGAGGACATAGCGCTTTCGTTTGGAAGACCTGTTCGGGATTCCGGACTTGTCTATGCGAAGCTGTGAGAGATCGTTCTCAGTCATGTCAGGTTCCGTACCGGATCAGCGGATCCGGCATTATTTTTTGTCTTTGTGGCAATATGGCTGATCAAAAAATGATTATAACATGGTTGAATAAGGTTGGAACATAAATAATTGATCTCCATTTTTTTCTTGTCATGCCGCCAAATTATTTATATGAGATAGAATAGAGTTCAGAATTCAGTTTTTTGGGGAACTCTGAATATCGTAAATCTTCGTGAATATGCGAAAACTCACCCACCAGAGTAATGAAAATAAAACCAGGATGTATTTTCACGGCAAAAAAGTCAGGCAAGGATTTGATATATGGACAAGCCAAATCACTCATTTGATAAATTTATTCAGGAAATTGTGGAAAAATGGGAGAATACGCCGAATGCGGACAGAAATGGCGATGCCTCCCGCATAACGGTGGTAACGGTTTCATCGGAGCCTGGCAGCGGCGGTCAGGTGATCGCCAGAGGTATTGCCGACCGAATGGGATACGATTTGTTTCAGCGGGACATTATCCGGGAAATAGCAGATCGGGCGGATATCGGTGCATCTGTGATTGAATCCATTGAAAAAGAGCATCTTTCAGGGATTGAGGATTTTATTGCAACCCTTGTCAGCAGGCGCTATCTGTGGCCGGAAATTTATCTGGAACAGCTCATGAAGGTCGTCAGCGTAATCGGCAAGCACGGCATGGCGGTGATTATCGGGCGAGGCGCCAATTTTATACTTCCCCCTAATGAAAGACTCAGCATCCGGATTGTGGCGCCCGTGGACCTTCGCGTACTGAACTTTTCCAGACTGTTTAACATTTCTGAAGAAGAGGCCAGAAAACGGGTGATCGTGAAAGAAGCCAAGCGCAGGGCCTTTGTTCGTAAATCTTTTAATGCGGATATTGCGGACCCCATCAACTATGATCTGACGTTTAATACCGAATTCATTCGCTATGAGGCATCAATGGAGGCTGTTCAGCAAATACTGGAAGGCGGCGGGAAGTCAGGGTGATGTCGCATATCAGACATTTGTCTCAAAGTGGTGGAATTCGCCGTTAAAATCATTGCAAGATGAGCATATTTTGTTTAGGATAAAGGGTTTTAAAAGGCGGATACTCAGGTTTTGAGAAACACTCTCACCTTGCCCGTTGTGGTTCAACAATCAATTGGAAACCATATATGAAACCCGTTGTAGCTCTTGTTGGCCGACCCAATGTCGGAAAATCCACGTTGTTCAACCGCATCACCCGGACCAAAAACGCCCTGGTGGACAATATGCCTGGCATCACCCGGGACCGCCATTATGGAGACGCCACCTGGGAAGAAGTGGCGTTTTCGGTTGTGGATACCGGCGGTTTTTTAACCAGCGACGGAGATGAATTTTCGCCTCTGGTTCGCAGCCAGGTCATGCAGGCCATTCAGGATGCCACAGTCATCGTCATGGTTCTGGATGGAAAGACCGGTGTTTCTCCCTATGACCGGGATGTTATAGAACTCCTGCGCGATGTTTCCCAACCGGTTTTTTATGTGGTTAATAAAATCGACGGGTTGGAGCGCGAGGTGAATCTTTTTGAATTTTATTCCCTTGGAATCGAACAATTGTATCCGGTTTCAGCCGAACACAATTATGGGGTTCCGGATTTCCTGGATGAGCTGATCCGGGCTTTTCCAGCAGACATTGAGGATCGTTCCGGTCAACTGGCCGATGAAATAATTAAAATAGCGGTAGTCGGAAGGCCGAATGTGGGGAAATCTTCCCTGATCAATCGTCTTCTCGGAGAAGATCGGCTGGTCGTGAGCGAAATTCCCGGAACTACGCGCGATGCCATCGACACCTTATGCCATCGCGGCGATAAATCCTATCTTTTGATTGATACTGCCGGGATACGCCGTAAATCCAAGGTCGATATAAAAATTGAAAAGTTTTCCATCATCAAATCCCTGAAGAGCATGGACAGATGTGACGTCGCCCTGATCGTTCTGGATGTTGAAGAAGGCATCACCGAGCAGGATATCCATGTGGCGGGATATGCCTTTGAAAGAGGGTGCGGCTGCATCTTTCTTCTCAACAAATGGGACCGGGTTGAAAAAGGCAAGCAAACAGTTAAACGCTATGTTGATGATCTGCGGTATAAAGCCAAATTCCTGAATTTTGCGCCGGCTATTACCATTTCCGCACTTACAGGTCTGAGGGTGGCTTCAATTTTCGATCAGGTGGACGATGTATTTGGTCAGTACGCCACCCGGATAGGAACAGGTCAGCTAAACAATCTTTTTGAGCAGGCAACAGGAGATAAGGAGCCTTCGATCTACAAGGGAAAACGCCTGAAGTTTTATTATGCAACTCAGGTTTCCGTCAAACCCCCGACGTTTGTGGCCTTTGTCAACGTCCCTGAAGGGATTCACTTTTCCTACGAGCGCTACCTGATAAATCAGATCCGCGGGGCGTTTGGGCTGAAAAATACTCCGATCCGCATGATGTTCAGGGAACGCAGCAGCAGAAATCCATAGCCAATGAAGCCTGATATTTTCGATCATCATGCGCAAAAAGCGGCCGATGCCTCTCGTCCCCTGGCCGAACGCATGCGCCCCAGAACCCTGGATGAATTCTTTGGGCAGCAGGATGTGGTGGGGGAGGGGACTATTCTGCGGCATGCAATTTCCGGCGACAGGATATTTTCCATGATCCTGTGGGGGCCTCCGGGATGTGGCAAAACCACTCTGGCCCGAATCGTGACGCGGGAAACCCGCTGCCATTTCGTCCATTTTTCCGCAGTCCTTTCCGGGGTCAAGGATATTCGGGCCGTGATCGAGATTGCAACTGATCAGCAGCGGTTGTACCGGAAAAAAACCATTCTGTTCGTGGATGAGATACACCGGTTCAACAAATCCCAGCAGGATGCCTTTTTGCCCCATGTCGAAAGCGGCCTGATAACCCTGATCGGGGCGACAACGGAAAATCCATCTTTCGAGGTGATACCGGCCTTGATGTCCCGCTGTCAGGTCGTTGTTTTAAAAATGCTGTCTTGCGAAGCAATTGAAGCCATTATTCAAAACGCACTGAACGATACCGAACGGGGCCTTGGCAAAACCGGGCTGAAGATAGCGTCGGATGCTATTTCCTGTCTGGTTCGTATGGCGGACGGCGATGCCCGAAACGTTTTGAACAGTCTTGAGGTTGTAGCATCCCTGGTGTCGTCTGAAACGGTGGCATCTGAAACAGTGTCGTCTGAAACGGTGGCATCTGAAACAGATCCGTCAGGCGCTGCAATCCAAAGAGAAATTACAGTTCGCGATATTGAAACCGCTGTCCAGAAAAAAGCCCTTCTCTACGATAAATCCGGCGAAGAACACTATAATCTGATTTCAGCGTTCCATAAAAGCCTACGTGGAAGCGATCCAGATGCGGCCCTTTACTGGCTGGAGCGGATGATAGCCTCCGGAGAAGATCCGATTTATGTGGCTCGGCGCATGGTCCGGTTTGCCTCTGAAGACATCGGAAACGCCGATCCTTATGCGCTGGATATCACGCTGCGGGCCACAGAGGCATTTCGCATGCTGGGGCATCCCGAAGGGGAACTGGCTCTGGCCCAGGCAGCAGTTTATCTGGCAACGGCGCCAAAGAGCAACAGCGTTTATGCGGCGATGGGAAAGGTAAAGAAAGCAATAGGGGATACCGGTGCGATTCCGGTTCCGTTTCATATCCGAAACGCGCCGACCCGCCTCATGAAGGACCTGGGATATGGTGATGGATACCAGTATGCTCATGATTTTCAGGATGCTTTCGTTGCTCAGGATTACCTGCCGGAGCCGCTTCAAAACAAGCGGTTTTATCTGCCCTCGAACAGGGGATATGAAAAAACCATTCAGCAGCGGATGGAATACTGGCGGAAGCAGAGGTCAGAGAGCAGAAAGCATGGGGCAGAAGACAGGAGTCAGAAGTCTGAAAACAGGAATCAGGAATATAAGAAATGATAAGAAAAGCCAAGTTAAAGGATATCAAGGCCATACACGGTCTGCTGCAGTACTATGGCACTAAAGGAGATCTGCTTCCAAGGCCGCTCAGCGAACTGTATGATCATTTGAGGGATTTTTCGGTTTTTGTGTCATCTGAGGATGAGGTCATTGGCTGCTGCGCGCTACAATTCTGCTGGGAAGATTTAGCTGAAATACGGTCCTTGGCCGTTATGCCGGAGTATCTGAACAAGGGAGCCGGCTCTGAGCTGGCCGAGTTTGCCATATCTGAAGCTCGCAACTACAACATAATCCATGTCTTTACCCTGACGTACCGACCCAATTTTTTCGAGCGTCTGGGGTTTGTCCGCATCGACCGTTCCAGGCTTCCGCTCAAGATCTGGGGAGGATGCCTGAACTGCGTCAAGTTTCCGGACTGTGATGAAATAGCATTGATGAAAGAGCTTTCCTACTGATCCCATTGATCGTTCTTCCTCAAGGCAGGTAGAACCATAAACCGGTATTGGACTTGTTTAATCAAATACCGGGTACCAAAATCACATTACTGCCGGCAATATATACTATCACTCGATTATCAAGTTTTTAATTCGCTAAAGCTTCATTTTTATATTTCAAAGATGGTGTTGAGAGTGATCTCGATAATTGATGGACTTATTTTCACAGTATTTGAGGGGAACTACCTTTTCGCAAGTGATTTGGATAAAAGATGTACTGGTTCAAAGAAAAAATAAGCGAAAATAGTGCTCCCTCAATTAGTAAAACCCTTATCCCTGTGACATGCTTCTACCATTAATCTGAAGCGTGATTTGCAACAGAAAAATACAGCATAAGTTTAACATACCCCATCAATTATGTTGATCAAAATTAGATATAAAATAAATTAAGTATGTTATAAAAATCTCCCTCATTTAGCTTGATCAAAAATGCGGGTTTTTCCATCAATTATTGTGACCATTCTCATGGATTGGCGAAAGCAAATGGTGGAAAGATCGAAAAGCGGGTATCCATGACGTTGAAATTCTGATGAACAGGGGCGATTTGTTGAGGCGGAAAGAAGGCGCTGGACTTAAAACGTTACGCATCTGGTTTTTTCCCTACAGTGGATTTACAGAAGAAGCCGAGGAGTTTATCAAAGAAAACGGCATCCTGTGGTCGTCTAAAAAAGAGCTGAATGATCTGCTGAATTATGCAGGGCTGCGGCGGTTGCCGGAACTTTAATATGATGGCATGTTCCTTATTTCCAGGCGGACGCGCCGCACCGGATGCTCCCCGAAGATATGTACGACGGGGGGACATAGATTTAAACATTTATGAATCAGGGGGCGGATAAAGCTCCGCCCCCTGATACCTGCACCTGTCCTCTGCATCTTTTTTACTGATATCCGACCTACCCCCTTATTCTACGCCCTGTACCGGATATTTGGCGCCTTTCCAGGCAAAAATGCCGCCGGGATATCGAAGCACGTTTTTGTACCCCAGCTTCCTGGCCCAAACTGCACCGTTATGGCTGCGAGTGCATTTGACAAAACCGCAGTAAATCACAATGGTCTTATCAGTGTCGGGTCCAAGAATGGCCTTGTAATCCTCAATGGTTTTGTCGCCGGTTTCTTTGGTATCCCAGGTGAGCATGTCCGGAATCGGAAACAGAAATTGTTTGGCGCCGGGGACATGTTCTTTTTTGTAGCTGTCTTGATATGGCATGGTGTCGATGACGAGAATATCTTTTTTTTCATCCAGCATTTTCTTCAATTCCTCGGTAGACACAATGTCGTAACCGCCGCGCTGGATTTCCCGCGCCAGTTTGATCGCGCCCTGCTCTTTTTCCAATTCTTCCTCGAACTTGTCTTTTCCAAAGGCGTGGGCGAATGTGGCAAGTCCCATAATCAAGATTCCGATCAGCAAATTTCCAAACATTTTTTTCATTCGAATTTCATCTCCTTTTGTATTGTGAAACGGGTGAAATAATCCTTGAGCCTGTCCAGTCGGATGACTCGGTAAAAACGCCAGGCGTACAGGTACAAGATGCCAGCCATAAGCACAAAGTCTCTGTAAGTAGCAGTGCGAAGACCATGAAAAGCTTTGGCTTCGGGGTCCTGAGGTCCAAAGCAGCCGCAGTCGATATCCAAGCCTAAATAAATGCCGTAAGACAGAATGGCGATGAACAGGATCACCATACCGGTTATGATTGCAAGGCTTCCATAGATATCCAGAATCAGACCAGCGCCGGCGATGACTTCAATGGAAGAAAGCAGTATTGCCGCAGGCACCACCCAGGTTTTAGGCAACAGACCGTAGGCATCAATCAGGACACCGAAAGAAACCGGGTCCAGAAATTTGGTGATCCCGGACCAGAGAAACACAGCGGCAAGAAGGTATCTCACCCCATGATAGAACAGCATTCCGACACCTCGCAGATTTCTTTCATATCTTCCCTCCATTGAAAAAAGGGTGAAAATTGTAGAATTGTCTTGATAATATGATGTTATGGGTTATAACGATCATTTGCTGATACAGGTAATCAACATTTTGAATGAAGAATTTCCCTGTCTCTATTTATTAAACTCTGTTGAATATGTCAAATTCATATAAGTTATCATCAATGCCTGTTTATTACTTTTGGTTATACGGGTGTGGGTGTCTTTATTTCCGTCAAATTGTTTCTCACGCGAAGGCGGTAGGGGCGACCGGCCGGTCGCCCCTACTTGTTTCGTGGTTTAAAAGTATTTTCACGGTAAAAGGAGAGAAGAAAAATGAAGCCAATCAAAATCGTTGTTGTCTTTTTTTTGTTTTTTACGCTCGGATGCGCCTCCATGACGGATTCAGATCAGCGAATTTCTCGCAGAAGTGCTGATTCGCCTGAAAACGTTTTGACCCCTGTGGATTATTCCCAGTTTGGCAGACCGCCGATTCAGGTGAAAATTCTGCTGCTGATTCCGTCCGAGTTTGAGCGTTTCGAGCATGTCAGCAACTATGAGGGAAGCAGCCTCCGTCACCGCCTCGGCCGGGATGCCGAGTTGGAAATGAGAGATGCCTTCGGGATAGAATTCACCAAGGTTGAGGTATGGCCGGTGCGAAGCGAAGCCAGGGCGACCGAGATGCTTTCGCCAAGAGATTCGGAAAACACCCATGTTCGGGCCTACGACTATGTGGCGATACCTAAATTCCTGCGCGTAGATTCCACGGAAGGCAATGAGAAGTATGGATTTGAAATTGATCTTCAAGTGGAGTTTAACGCAAAAAATGGCTCAAGCATTACCGTCAAAGGCCATGGAGAGTCCATGATAGGAAAATACGCGCAATCAACACCGGAAAAAGGTGCCAGCCTGACACTTCAGTATGCAATTTCCGCCCTTCTGGATGGCATTGAAAAAAGACGGAATCTTTTTGTGCGCTGATGATCGGGTATCGTTTTTTTTGACATATTTTCAAATGTACGATAGTATCGCCGCCATGGAAACGACATTAAAACTCTACCATAGACTGATCGAATCGCGTGTTGCAGAAGTTTTGGCAGACACGCCTGTTGTGTTGATCGCAGGCCCCAGTCAAGCTGGCAAAACCACATTAGCGCGCGGTTTTGCAGGTAAACGTGGGATACATTACCTCTCGCTTGATTCCTCGCTTATGAAAGATGAGACATTGGACACAGCGCCGGCAGCGCTCCTTGTAACCATTCTTGTATCTCTTGTATTCTTGTTTTTGCAGCCTGCTTTTGCATCTGAAAAGGGATTGGAAGTTGTCCCTAAATGGGTGCGTCCCGACAGCAGCATTACCGTAAAACTAGGATGGGGCTTAGCTCGCTCGGCTATCTGGCAGGAAATGTGGCCAGAAAGCCGGGACCGATCACCAGCCAATTGGCTCCGCCCCCGCCATATACCGCCGCCGGAACGACTCTACGCATAATTGGTGTAAATTTATCGCCGCGTGCTCAGGTCAGACTCAACGGAGAGCTGTTGCGAACGGGAGAGATATCTGTTGATTCCACGGTGCAGGCGGATACGCAATTCGTTGCGGAGTTAGTTTTAACTCCGACGACAATAGCTCCTGCTACCTCAGGAGTTGCTGTTGTAAAGGTTATTAACCCTGACGGTCAAAGCGCAGAGATATAAGGTGATTGGTTCCGGTTTCATGGACATCAAATTCAGATATCTCACTGAGTTCAACCATGATTTCAGTGAAGTTATACGGTGTTGATTTCTTCCAGAACATCTGCGTTGAGGAAACAGATGCGCTCAAACCCCAGGGCCGTGACCACGAACTTCTCAATATGCCGCCATTCCGCCATTCATACATTGTCTTTAAATCTGGCGGCTATGCGCTTGAATTCAGGATGAACTTTCCGGAAAGCGTCCAGGATGACCGGAGAAAAATGTTCAGGCTTTGTTCGCTCATCGCCAACAGTAATGATTCTAACAGCTTCTTCATGGGTAAATGGTGGTTTGTAGGGACGCCGGCTGATGAGGGCGTCATACACATCGCATAAGGCTACGATGCGCCCGCTCAGCGGTATCTCATCTTCTTTTAGGCCATGAGGATAGCCGGAGCCATCCCACCGCTCATGGTGAAACTCGGCAATTTCCTGCGCCAGATTGAGAAAAGAATTGGTTCCCAAAAACATTTTGGTTTTTTTTATGGCAGCGCTTCCAATGAGCGTGTGACGTTTGATCTCAGAGAACTCCGCATCCGAGAGCTTTCCGGGCTTAAACAATATCGAATCCGGGATACCCACCTTCCCAATGTCATGCAGCGGAGTGGACTGACAGAGCAGATCAATGGTTTCCGGCGTGAGTACATCGGGATAAATCCGGGAAAGTTCTTTGGCCAGACATTCGACATAGCATCGTGTACGCTGAATATGCTTGCCGGTCTCGCAGTCGCGGTATTCGGCCAGAATCGCCATGCTGGCGATCGTGGCATCCTTTGTTTGTTCCAATTCATTGGTGCGCTGTTTCACCAGCTCCTCAAGGCTGTCCCGATGCGCTTTCAAGTCCAAGTGATTGCGAATCCGAGCTTTTATCAGTTCCGGATTGAACGGCATGGAAATGTAGTCTGCGGCACCAAGGGCAAGTCCTTTTCCCTCACTGGATGGCGTACATAGAGACGTGAGAAAAATAACAGGGATGTCCTTCGTGTCATTATTCTCTTTTAAGCGACGGCAGACCTCAAAACCGTCCATGCCCGGCATCACCACATCAAGCAGAATCAAATCCGGAAGGTTTTGGTTGACGGCGCGAAGCGCAGACAGGCCATCCACAGCAACACGCACGGTATAATCTTCATTCAGCGTATTTAGAAGCACCTCGATATTGATCTCTGTGTCATCGACTATTAGCAGATTTTTTTTTGACATTTTTTGCATGGGTAAGCTTGCCTCTGATATTTCCATAACTTTGATTACTCATCAATTGATTCCGCAGGCAGGTTTAAACAGGATTAGATCGCCATTCCTCCTGCATATTCCAAAGGGCCAGATCCGATACGTCGAGCAGGCTTTTTGTCAGAGCGTTCAGTTCCAGAAGCGTATCAATATTGCTTTCCGTGTCATCCATTGCCAAAAATGTTTGCTTTTTTTCAGGCATCACACTTCATATCTCCATTTTTGTTGATTGATTCCATCAATTTGTTTGTCGTCATTACTTTATCTCAGTTCAATGCTTGGGACAATATTTAAAATTTATTTATCAGTCATTCCGGAGTCTGAAAATTCATAGATTATCTCATAACAAACATTGCACCCACTGGCAGAACCACAAAATCCGTTAGAACCAGAAATGTTGTTTAAAGTGAAAATTTTTGTTTGCAAATGTGATCTCAATGATTGTATAAGCTGATTCAGAATGAAACCGGAAAATATTACCAACATTTGGAAAGCATTCAACCAGAAATTCAAAAGATAGAAGACCCGAATACAAAACGCGTCGTATCTGTTTTATTGAATCTGATGGAGGTGCTGGCTTCTGATAATGCCAGGTTAAAACAAGAAAATCAGCTTCATAAACGCTCCTGGTTCCACCGGATTTTGTGGTTCTGCCAGTGGGTGAAATGTTTGTTATGAGATAATCCATAAGTTTTCAAGCTCCGGAATGACTGAAATGTCTTCAGAAGATTTTCCGGAACCGCTTCCGAGATCATTTTTCAATTCATAAGTACCTGAACATACATGACCACAAAATCCGGTAGAATCAGGAATGATCCAGCAGGCAAAAACGATTCTTAAAAACACCTTCGGGTATGATGATTTCCGGCCGCTTCAGCAGGAGATCATCGGAAATATTCTCAGACGAAAAGACACCCTGGTCATCATGCCGACCGGGGGCGGAAAGTCCCTGTGTTACCAGATCCCGGCAATGATGTTCGAAGACCTCACAGTTGTCGTCTCTCCGCTCATTTCTTTGATGAAGGATCAGGTAGAACAACTTACGGCGTTGGGTGTCGGGGCTGTGGTGTTGAACAGCACGCTGTCCTTTGAGGAATATGGGCAAAACATCTCCCGCATTCTGAGAAACGATGTCAGGCTTCTGTACCTTGCACCTGAAACCCTCTTGATGCCAAAAACGCTTGCCATGCTGTCCTCAAGACGCGTGGACTGCATCGCCATTGATGAAGCGCACTGCATATCCGAATGGGGACATGATTTCCGGCCGGAGTACCGTCAACTTGTCGAAGTAAAAAAACAGTTTCCCAAGGCCGTCTGCGTGGCGTTAACCGCAACCGCAACGCCAAGGGTTCAGAAGGACATTCAGACTTGCCTTAATTTTGAAGCCACTAATGCATTTATCGCAAGTTTCAACCGGAAGAATCTCTTTCTGCAGATCGTTCAAAAGGCAAGTCCCGTTCTGCAAACCATTGAATTTATCAAAAAGTTTCCGAATCAGCCGGGGATAATCTACTGCCTGGCGCGCAAACAGGTGGATGATCTCACCACAACGTTAACAAAAGCAGGCTTTTCCGTAAAACCATATCATGCCGGGCTGCCGGATAACGAGCGTCGACAGAATCAGGAACGATTTATCCGCGATGATGTTCAGATCATGACTGCGACCATCGCCTTTGGAATGGGAATCAACAAACCCAATATCCGTTTTGTCCTGCATTATGACCTGCCCCAGAATATTGAAAGTTATTACCAGCAGATCGGACGCGCCGGAAGGGATGGCTTAAGGGCGCATTGCCTGTTATTGTTCGGTTACAGCGATATTCATAAAATAAAATACTTCATCAACCAAAAAGCAGATAAAGAAAAACGTACCGCGATTATGCATCTCAGCGCCCTGATCGGAATGGCCGAAACCGGTGACTGCCGCCGCATCCCCCTGCTGACCTATTTTGGAGAAAAATACGCCAAACCCAAATGCGGCATGTGCGACAACTGCGCATCCGGAGAACAAACGCTTTGCGATCTTTCGATTCCCGCCCAGAAATTCCTGTCCTGCATGAAGCGATGCGAGGAAATGTTTGGCGCAGAACACATCATTGATGTGTTAAGAGGCGGCAAAACGCAAAAAGTCATGAAATTCAGCCACCAGAATCTTTCTACCTATGGCATCGGGAAAGAATATTCCAAACAGGAATGGTTCTACCTTAGTCGGCAACTGCTGCAAAAAGGATTGATGCTTCAGGACATGGAGCATGGCGCCCTGAAGCTGACACTTAAGGCATGGGAAGTTCTTCGCGGAAAAGAGCTGTTTTTGGGAAAAATGGATGTGAAACCCGAGCCCCCTTTTCCGGTCAAGGAAAGCGAAAATACTTACGATAATATTTACGATCAGGCCCTCTTTAAGCGGCTTCGGGAAATGCGAAAGGAACTGGCGGATACGACCAATGTGCCGCCATATGTGATCTTTCCGGATAAAACGCTCATCGAGATGGCGACATTTTTTCCGCAATCGCCGGAGAATTTGCGACATCTCCATGGCGTAGGTTCCATAAAACTTGAAAGATACGGCCATTATTTTCTGGAGATCATCACTGAGTACTGTAAGGGACGACACGTTCCAGAAAAACCAAAAAGCATCCTGAATCCTGATGCCATCATTCTTGAAAAAGCCGCAAAACGTAGATTCATCGTTATCGGCGAAGCCTACAACCTGGGAAAAACCGTCACAGAACTTGCCGCGGATTATAACGTCAAACAAAACACAATAATAAATCATCTGTACAATTTTATTTCAGAAGGTTACTCTCTTCGGACAGACGTTGAATTTCTGACCCTGTCAATCCTGACTTCAAACCAGCAGTCTGCGGTGCTGGAAACTTACGACAGACTGGGATCCGAACAATTAAAACCTGTTTTCGATGCCTTGAATGAAAAAGTGTGTTATGATGAACTTCATTTACTTCGGTTGTATTATCTATCAGGCGCCAGAGAGCAGGAAACGGGAGATAGAACCAATGGTCTTGTACAAAGACATGATGACACATAATGCGACAGGTAATGATCAGCCATTTACCCTTCCTGGCCCATGCCTCCTGTCCGCTGATCCATGCCCCATGCTCCTTTTATAAAATATGAACACATTCACTCCAGAACAGATCATTATCGTCAATCAGGCGGCGGCGATGGCCGAGGAGCTGGTCAGTAACCATTATAAGATGTCCCTGACCGAGTGGAAACGACCCCGATACGACTTTAAAACCCTTGCTGATCTTGATCCCGATGAAATTGTTGACGGACCGCTGGCACAGATCGTCCGTTACGAGGGCAAACCCAAACACACATTCCTTAACTCTTCGACCTATGATTTCTATAAAATTTGTTTTCAAGATCATGCCATCGTGAAACTTCTTGCCCAAAACCCCTCCGTTATGCTATTCTCCCTCGTTCTGTATATTACCACACACGAGCTGATTCATATTGTTCGGTTCAGCAAGTTTCTTCAAAATTTTCATGCATCGCCGGATGAAAAACAATCTGAAGAAAAACGGGTACACGACAAAACACATGAAATCCTCAGTGACATCAAGCTATGTGGAATGCCGGAAGTATTTGAATTTTCAAAGAGTTGGCGGATTCCTCTCGATAATTTGACAGACTCTTTCGAAAAATATTCCGGCTGATTCTTGACAAGAACAATTCTTACATTATGTTTAGTTGGACTCGGACACAGGGATTTTTCAGACAATTTGATCCCAAAATAATTTCAGGAGGATAGCAATATGCCGATTTATGAATACGAATGCACCCAATGTGGCGCCGTGGAAGAAGCCATTCAAAATTTTTCTGACAAGCCGCTTTCTGTGTGCGGTAGTTGTTCCGGTCATCTTCAAAAGCTGATTTCCCAGAGCAGCTTTCACCTGAAAGGAACTGGCTGGTATGTAACGGACTATGCCGGAAAAAATAATAATGCAGTATCCGCGCCAAAAAAATCTGATGATAATTCCGTGTCGCCGTCGACAGAAACCCCCGCAGCAAGCTCAAAAACATCCGATAGCTCCGATTCATAACACGAACAATACCCCTGGTATATTTCGAAAATTATCATGAAGGGAGGTGGCTATATCCTGGTGATACGCTTCTGAAATATATAATATATTGTTTTCGATTTTTAAGTAAAATTTTTATACTAATGGAAATAAAAGGAGAATTAAACCATGAAGCTCAGACCCTTACAGGATCGCATTGTTGTTAAACGCGTTGCAGAAGAAACCACAACCAAAGGCGGCATTATCATTCCAGATACAGCCAAGGAAAAACCCGCGGAAGGCAAAGTTATTGCTGTTGGAAATGGCAAAGTTGCAGACGACGGCAAACGGATTGCCCTTGAGATCAAAATCGGAGACCGCATTCTTTTTGGCAAATATTCCGGATCAGAAGTAAAAATTGATGGTGATGAATTCCTGATCATGCGGGAAGATGACGTACTTGGCGTAATTGAATAATAACGGATTGATGTTTACAGATGTGGAGGAATGAATAATGGCGAAGATCATTAAATACGATATGAAAGCCCGTGAGGCCATGCTGAATGGTGTCAGAGCTCTTGCAGATGCAGTTGTAGTAACCCTGGGCCCTAAAGGTCGCAACGTGGTTATTGACAAGTCCTGGGGATCCCCCACCATAACCAAAGATGGCGTTACGGTCGCCAAAGAAATCGAACTGTCCGACAAATTCGAGAACATGGGCGCCCAGATGGTCAAGGAAGTGGCCAGCAAAACCAGCGACATGGCTGGCGACGGCACCACGACCGCAACCGTTCTTGCCCGCTCCATTTACGAAGAAGGCCAGAAACTTGTTGCAGCCGGGAATAACCCGATGGCCATTAAACGCGGCATCGACAAGGCCATTGAAGTTGCGGTCAAAGAACTGCACAAAATGAGCAAGCCCACCAAAGACAAACGAGAAATCGCCCAGGTAGGCACCATCTCCGCCAATAACGATGAAACCATCGGCAACATCATTTCCGAAGCCATGGAAAAAGTCGGAAAAGAAGGCGTTATCACAGTTGAAGAAGCCAAAGGAATGGAAACCACCCTGGAAGTCGTCGAGGGTATGCAGTTTGATCGCGGTTATCTTTCCCCTTATTTTGTAACTGATCCCGAAAAAATGGTCGCAGCTCTGGATGATCCGTTTATTCTGATCAACGAGAAAAAAGTCAGCAGCATGAAAGATCTTCTGCCCATCCTGGAGCAGGTCGCAAAAATGGGCAAACCCCTTGTAATTATCGCCGAAGATGTTGACGGCGAAGCCTTGGCCACCCTTGTGGTTAACAAGCTGAGAGGCACCCTGCAAGTTGCTGCTGTGAAAGCTCCTGGTTTTGGCGACCGAAGAAAAGCCATGCTCGAAGACATCGCCATTCTTACCGGCGGCCAGGTCGTCTCTGAAGATCTGGGCATCAAGCTTGAGAACCTGACCCTCTCGGATCTGGGAAAAGCCAAACGGATGAGCATAGACAAAGACAACTCCACCATAGTAGATGGCGCCGGTTCCCGCTCTGCTCTTGAAGGTCGCGTCAAACAGATCCGTGCTCAGATTGAAGAAACTACTTCAGATTATGATCGTGAAAAACTTCAGGAACGCCTTGCCAAGCTGATCGGCGGTGTTGCTGTGATCAATGTCGGTGCAGCCACCGAAACCGAAATGAAAGAGAAAAAGGCCAGAGTTGAAGATGCTCTGAACGCTACCCGCGCAGCCGTTGAGGAAGGTATTGTTCCTGGCGGCGGTGTTGCCCTGGTTCGCTGTCTCGATGCTCTGGATAAAATGAAACTGAAAGGCGAGCAGAAACTTGGTGTCAAGGTGGTAATGAGGGCGATGGAAGAACCCCTGCGTCAGATCGCCAACAACGCCGGATACGAAGGTTCTGTGGTTATCGACAAAGTCAAAGCCGGTGAAGGTGCTTTTGGCTTTAACGCCGAAACCAACGTCTATGAAGATCTGATTGCAGCAGGCGTAATTGATCCTACCAAGGTTACACGATTTGCACTTCAGAACGCTGGCAGTGTAGCTTCCCTGATGCTGACCACCGAGGCCATGATTGCCGATAAACCCGAAGAAAAGTCAGATGCCATGCACGGCGGTGGCGGCGGCGGTGGCGGAATGGGCGGAATGGGTGGAATGGGCGGAATGGGCGGAATGATGTAATCATCAGCTTTGCGTTCTTGTCTTATAAAATGCCTTCATGTATCGTTCATGGAGGCATTTTTTTGTCAATTTCATTCTTGACATTGACTATCATTAAAAATATAAACAGCGTTTATGTTTTGAATTTAATGATACCTTCCTAAAGATTGGTTGCGCTTTGCTGTGTTATTTACGATTTTCAACTACATTTTTACGGATTTTCTTCGAATGGATATTCTTTTAAAGGGTGTTGTCGTAATCTCTGGGAATTATGGCAGCGGAAAAACAGAAGTCGCCATTAACCTTGCAGTGTATCGAAAAAAGCAGGGAATGGATGTTCGCTTGGCGGATCTGGATATTGTCAATCCCTATTTCCGGACACGGGAAGCCCGAAAACAACTATCTGAACTTGGAATCGAAGTGGTTCTGCCTCCGGAACAGTACATGTATGCGGATCTGCCCATTTTAAGCCGTTCCGTCAGTGGTTTGATCAGGCATCCGGCAGAGTTGACGATACTTGATGTCGGCGGAAACAATGTTGGCGCGATGGTTCTGGCCGCCCTCGCTGATGCCTTTCAGGATGCGCCATACACCATGCTTCAGGTGGTCAATCCGTTTCGGCCCCTCACCCAGACCATTGAAGGGGTGCTGAAGATGAAACAGGAAATCGAAAAAGCATCTAGATTGACCATCAGCGGCTGGATTGGAAACGCCAACCTGATTGAAGAAAGCACAGCAGAAACCATCCTTTCCGGATATGCGTTCATGCAAAAACTTTCTGAATCCACTGGGCTGCCGCTATCGTTTATTACGGCTCCAGCCTTTTTACTGTCCGAATTGAAGGCCGAACAATTTTCATGTTCAATACTCCCCATCAAACGACAACTGGTTCCGCCCTGGAAGCAGGCTGTCCAGTTGAAGGAGTGAAGTACCCCTACCCTATAGAAAAGAGGAATCATTGGCTATGGCCTACCAACATCAAATTGACGTGGATCGGTGCAAGGGGTGCGGTTTATGTGTAGCTGTATGCCCCAAAAAGGTACTTGAGATAGCCCGCGAAGTGAATGCAAAGGGCTATTTTCCAGCCTATCAGGCCAGGCCTGATGACTGCGTATATTGTTCAACCTGCTGCATAATGTGTCCGGATGTGGCCATATCCATAACGGAAACACCTTAACCCTGCAACCATGCGGATATTACGGAGGATTCCATGAGCAAAGTTCTCATGAAAGGAAATGAAGCGATCGGGGAAGCCGCTATTCGAGCAGGTTGCCTCAATTATTTTGCCTATCCCATCACCCCTCAGTCCGAGGTAGCCGAATATCTGGCCCGCCGGATGCCGGAAGTCGGTGGCGTTTTTTTGCAGGGTGAAAGCGAGGTGGCTGTCGGCTATAT